>OLHM01000501.1_pt1 | contig 12060 bp, 12 predicted proteins | sample 1609611 | NCBI WGS metagenome assembly OLHM01 (sample SAMN05416891, study PRJEB24817) | seawater metagenome | isolation source: Sea water | place: Canada:Atlantic | collected 2013-11 | reverse complement strand
TTATCGTGTACCTCACAATCATGGTGCGGGATGGGTGTTTTATGCTGTTCAACATGGAGCTATGGAAATGTCGACTTATAGTCAAGTAGCAGATCTAACAGGTAAAAGCCTTTTGGTTAGTCGTGGCGCAAACGACCTTAAAGCTGGTGAATGTAACGTGTATTTACCTGACGATATCCATGATACTAAATGCTTATCTGACTACGTATTAATGTTTCGGCTAACTAGCTGTGATTTTAAAGGTGAGAAACGTGAAGGTAGGTTAGTCCAGTATACGAACTAAATACATCGTCTGAATTTTGCAATATTCTACTAGAACGTACTAATTAAGTTTAAAGCAACACGGAAAAAAAGTTATAAATCAGTGTTTAAACTCCAAACCAATCCTTCCCGCCTAGACAACGCGGGAATGAGGGCTGCAATCCAAGCAAAAAGACAATGGATCTTCGACTAGAGACTTCGAAGATGACGGCGGAAATGAATCAACAGGATTAATTCCTGTGTTTACACTGAAGCTGCCATCTTTTCGCCACCTTTCGACAGTACTTTGCCCTTAAGCTGACACTAGTAACACTCATTACTTTGCTTTAATGCTCTATATCAACTCAAGACAAGAGCAAACGATGTTTACTTCTAAAAAAAATCTACAACTTATCGATTATAAGAATTCGTATTATTGCCAACAACAGCGCAAAAAACGACGCTATAAATGGTTAAAAATTTCCCTTTTTTTATTACTTATCATCTCACTTGCCTTTGTTTTCATGCCTTTTGCACAAAGTAATCAATTTGATTCTAAGGAACAAATAAAGCCAGACAATGCCCTTATTCATGGTCCGCAATTGCTATTTGAGAGCCCGAATAAAAATCAGGATCCAAATAAAAGTCAAAGTCCCAACTCTGCCATGCGTGCAACCTTCCCTGTTGATATTGAAGCCAATATTGAAATTAACGGTTTAGTTGCTTACGCAGAAATAAAGCAAACCTTTATCAATCCCTACAATATTGCGTTAGCGGGTAAGTATCAGTTTCCATTACCTGAAAACTCAGCAGTTAAACAGTTAATGATAAAAATGGGTGATGTAGAAATACTTGGCGAAATAATGGAAAAAAAAGCAGCAAAAGCCATTTACCAAAAAGCCAAAAAACAAGGACGAAAAGCAAGTTTAGTAGAGCAACATCGGCCGAATTTATTTACCAACAAAATAGCGAATATTCCTGCGCATTCAACCGTTGTTGTTACGTTAAAATTTATCATGCCTGTATCGTTCTCTCAGGGTAAATTCAATTTACGATTGCCCCTTGCCCTAACCGATAGGTACCAACCGAGATCAACATCCTACTCGTTTAATGAATCATCTGGGCACTCACCTGAACACTCATCCGAACGCTCTCCAAGCAATTTCACTCGCGACTTAACTAACGTTTCAGCTAATATTTCAACTAACCTTTCAACAAAAGAATTACCTGAACCATTTAAAACAACAACGACACGCTCACCAACTACGCATATTCAATCGGTTGCGCGTAGCCAATCATCCATAAACATTGTTTTGAACTCAGGTATTCCTATCACGTCTATTGTCAGTGACAGCCATAAAATACAGACGCGTGAATTAAACAATGAGTTAGGCAGTGAGCAAAACGCTTACTTTATTACGTTAGATAAAACCCATGTGATATCTGATAAAACGTTTGATTTAACTTGGCAATTAATTGCCAGTAATCAGCCTCAAATAAGTAGTTTTACCCAAGAAATTTCAGGTGAGCATTATACGTTATTAACCTTTTTCCCGCCTGAAAAATCCGTAGCGCAAGTGATAGCAAGAGATATCATTTTTATCATAGATACGTCAGGCTCAATGCAAGGCGGCTCGATGCAACAAGCGAAAGCGAGTCTGCAACTCGCCCTATTACAGCTTAACAATAACGACAGCTTCAATATTATCGCGTTCGATAATGAAACTGAATTACTGTTCCCTGTCACTCACATGGCCTCAGCGCACAATATATCAACAGCACAACGATTCATTGACGGCTTAAGTGCAGATGGTGGCACTGAAATGTACCGACCATTAAGCAATGCGTTAATGATGAAAAAAGATAAAGCGCAGTCCGTCAAAGCAATTCGCCAAATCGTTTTTATTACTGACGGCGCTGTCGCTAATGAATTTGAGCTTATGCAATTACTGAACAGTGCCCAAGAGAATTTTCGTTTATATACGGTAGGAATAGGCGCAGCACCCAATGGTTACTTTATGAAAAAAGCGGCGCAATTTGGTCGCGGAAGTTATGTGTTTATTCAAAATAACCGCGAAGTGCAGCGAAAAATGAGCCTCTTCATGACAAAAATAAGCCAACCTGCACTCACTAATATTGCCTTAACCTTTGATAACCAAATTCACCAGCACGTTGACGTTTATCCTAAAAAGATCCCTGATTTATATTTTGGTGAGCCATTGCAAATATCCCTTAAGTCTCAAGTCCCTATCACTAGTGTGCAATTAACCGCTGAAACAGCATCAACGCCTTTTCACCAGCAATTAATCATTGATGATCGCCAGACCTCGAAAGGTATCTCATCACTTTGGGCACGGCGTAAAATAGAAGATTTAGTCGACAGCCTTATTGTTGGCGCAAATAAAGACCAGGTAAAGTCTCAGGTTATCGCCACGTCGCTCAATCATCAAATAATATCGCCTTACACCAGTTTTATTGCGGTAGAAAAGCAGCCAGACGTTTCTTCTTTGCTGGCAAAAAACAACTTGTCATCGGGCAAAAAATCTCAAAATAGCGCGGTAAAAGCGCATGAGAGTTTACTGGTAGCTATGCCGCAAACAGCCCTTGATTGGCAATTACAGTTTTTGATTGGCATAGCGCTAATATTACTTAGTTTAGTGTCACTGAAGAATAGAAAATTAGCTTGGTTCACTAATGCTCGGTTGACTAATAAAGCTTTTAAGTTGGTGAGTGGTAATGAAAAACCTCATTAAGAAATCGTTACTTGTTACTGGCAGCTTGCTTTGTCTTCATGCGAGTTGGCTGCCAATCAAAGGCTGGCTCTCTGAGCAATTAATAAGTTACAGCTGGCATCAAACAATCGATTTGCAGCAAAAGACTAAACCTTGGCCGTGGGCAGATACTTATCCCATTGCAGAGCTTTCATTTGAACGCTTAAACAAGCAAGTGGTTGTGCTTAACGGCGGTGATCCAACCACATTAGCTTTTTCAGCTGGTGCTATTGCGCCTTTCAATCAAGCCCTAAGCACTCAACCTTTTGTTGTTGCCGGTCACAGAGATAGTCACTTTTCATTTTTAGACGAGGTCATTATGAACGATATCATTTCATTGGCTGACAAACATGGTCAAAGCCAACTTTACCAAGTTGAAGCCATTGATATTGTCGATGCTTCAACAGGCGAACTGCCCATTTTGGCAGATGATTCGCAGCTCATTTTAATCACTTGTTACCCTTTTACTAATACTCGTAATATAGGGAACGTTGCTGGCAGCAATAGTAATGAAAGGTATGTGATAACAGCACGATTGCTTTGAATGCCTTTCGTAATAATATTCATATAAACATGATAATGAACTTACTTAGCTATAACGAGACTAAGCTAGTAACCAAAAGACAATGGATCTTCGACTACAGACTTCGAAGATGACGATATCAATTAACTTCTGAGTGAAGATGATGTGATTAATCGCTTATTGAGTGAAGTACTTAGGCAATAAAAGAAATTATTTTTCCTCCTAAAGGTTCTATTATTAATATAACTCCTACTTTCATTATCAAAGAGCAGTGCCTATGAAATTAATTTACACTAATGAAAATACATTTTTAGTCAATAACGCTAAAAATATTCTTGAAAATCAAAATATAGAAGTCACGTTAAAAAATGAGTTTGCCTCTGGTGCAGCGGGTGTATTAGCGCCTATAGATACTTGGGTAGAGTTATGGATAATTAATGATATTGATGAAGAGAAAGCGGAAACCATCTTAGCGCAAGCATTAAAGCAACAAGGAGAACACGATTGGTTTTGTCGACAGTGCCAAGAACAAAATGATGCTTCTTTTGACTCTTGTTGGCAGTGCCAAACTGAAAAGGCATCCTAGCTCTTAGCCAATGTCGCTGCGACACTTGTGCTAACGTATCGCGTTTAAAGCGTATTTCGCTTATAAAAGACTGCACATCACCGTTGAGTGACTTAAGCTATGCAACGGCTCGGGTAACCGCTAATACACTGGTCACAAGGTAATCAATATCTTGTTCGGGAATTGATGCAAGATTAATTCGTCCGTTATTCAAACCGTATACCGCATATTCAACCCGCAAACTTTCCATTTGCTCTTCTGTTGCGGGCAACATAGCAAACATACCTTCTTGAGATAAAATATAGTCAAAATAGTTATCGCCTGAGTGTTGACGAAATGCCGCGCAAAGCTTTGCCCTGATGCCTTTAATTTTGGCATTTATCTGCGACAGTTCATCTGACCACATTTTTTTCAGTTCAGGTGTTTTCAAAATGGTTTTTACAATTTCAGCGCCATTAGAAGGGGGTACCCAGTAAGTCGTTTTACTCATAATGGCGAGTTGAGCTTGCACTGTGTTTGCCTCTTCTTGTGTCGGGCTTAAAATATAAGCCGCGCCGACTCTATCACTGTATACGCCGAAGTTTTTCGAACAACTCACACAAAGCGCTAGGCGTTCAACCGACTTAGCAACAGTAAGTAAACCCGCAGCATCTTCAGTTAACCCGTCGGCAAAACCTTGATAAGCGGTGTCAATTAACGGCAAGAAATGAGTCGAGTTCGATAGTTGAGCTAGTTGCTGCCAGTGTTGCGCTGTTAAGCGTAAACCAGACGGGTTATGACAAGAGCCGTGCAGCAATACCACGTCATTTTTGCCTAATTTTTCAAGTGCATTGAACATGCCCTCTTCATCAAGGGTCATGGTTTTATGATCAATAAAAGGATATTCCTCATAAGCCAAACCTGCGGCGATAATGGTTGGAATATGATTGGCATACGTTGGGTCACTTACCCAAATTTTGGCATCTGGGTTTGCCAGTTTAATAACATCTAATATGGCGCGTAAGCCACCACTGCCCCCTGCCGTTTGAACGCCGCTGATATAGCCATGAACGTTTTGCTTTGCAAATACTAGCTCTTGTAATAATTGCACATACTCAAGGTCGCCTTTTGAGCCTACATAACTTTTATTTCGACCTGCATTGGCGAGTAGTTGGTCGGCTTCCTTCACCGCTTTCATTAACAAAGTATTGTCGTTGCTATCTTTATAAACACCGACGGTTAAATCAACTTTACACTGTCTTTCATCGTTAGATGAACGTGCCATTAGGTCTATAATTTCATCGGAAGCTGGATCAGGAATATTGGCAAACATAGGAGACTTTCAACTTTAGGTAAATAAATATTAAGGTAATTTAATACAGGTAAATCAAATATCTATTCTATCATCTGTTGTTATTTTTTAAACGACTACTTGCTCTGTACATCACGTTAATTGCTTCGGCGACACGTCTATAACGAGTACGTGTCGCTAAGTCACTTATGCCCTATTATTGCTTTCACACTATTTATCAATATCATTTAGCGTGTTTGTTGCTTCTTTCGTTGTTGATTCATTAAGTACATTTTCAATTTTTCTGTTTTTAGTAAGCCAATAATTAGTCCGGTAATAATTAATAAACAAGCGAGTGCTTTTACCAGCCCTATTTGCTCCTGGTAAAAAATGGCACTGCCCAATAAACCAAAAATAGGCACTAAAAAAGTTAACGGCGCAACGGTGCTTAATGGATATTTCACTATTAAACGATTCCATACCCAATAGCCAAATAGTGTTACTGGATAAGCTTGAAATAACACAGAGAAAATAACAGAGCCCTTACCCAGTGACGTTAATGCCAGTAATTGTTCAGGTCCACTTTGCAGTAATGCGAGTGTAAATAGCGGCACTGGTGCAAACAACATGCCCCAGATACTAAAAGCAAAAACCTCTTTGGTAGCTGCTTTTTTAACAATGATACTGGTGATACTCCAAGAGAAAGCCGCGATTAAAATGAAGAGTAAACCTAACATTGTTACTGAGCCATCGGTTACCGATACACTTAATGCCAAACCTAGAATGGCAACAACGCTGCCAACTACTTTGATGGAAGCAACGGTTTCTTTAAGTACAAAGTAGCCCACTAACAAACTGATAACGACATTCATCTGCAACAGCACAGAAGCCATACCTGCAGAGAGTCCCGCCTGAATTGACCAACTCCCCATACCCCACACACCAATAGCAAAAACAAGTCCGTAGCCCATTAAATATCGCCACTTTACCTGTGGTCGTTTAACGAAAAACACCGCAGGAATAACGGCAAAACTAAAGCGTAATGCAGTGAGTAGCAAAGGGTTAATTTCACTGACGCCCAATTTAATCACCGAAAAGTTAAGTCCCCAAATTATCATTACAAAGATGCCGAGTAATAGATCTCTATTGTTCATTGTTCGTCCTTTTTAATATCAGAATTAATGCCATATTTAATGCTAAGTGGATAAGTAGTTTTCTTGTAAGTGCAGCTATTATTGACGAAAACAAAAAAGAGAACAGATACAATTTATTAAATAAAAAAGAGTACAGTTAGTAAGGCTATTGTTATATGGTTAGTGTCGAAGCGATAGAAAAAGCAGCAATAAGTGAAAACGAGAAAGTGGTTGCTTTAAAACGAATAGGTGAATGGAATAGATGAGATATATTGATCTTGCTGAAATGTGCATTGCAGATATCAGTAGTGGAAAACTGGTGAAAAATAGCCGCATGCCATCGTTAAGAAACTTTAGGCAGCAGCACTCAATAAGTATGACCACGGCACTGAACTGTTACCAGCATCTTGAGTCTTTAGGTTGGATAATTGCGAGGCCACAATCTGGCTATTTTGTTTGCGGACAACGCATGACTAATGAAAAACCTGAACTCATTGCTTTTAAAAGTATAACAACTGATCCCAAAATCCCCGTAGTTAAATCCTACAATCGAAACGAGAGTTCATCAGGCTCTGTCAGTCGTTCGGTGTATCACTCGCTGAATAAAGAAGTCGTTGGTCCTCTGGGCGTTGCCCGTATCTCTACCGATTTTATTCCGCTAGAGAAATTGCAACATAGTTTTCGTCGGGCACTTAAAAGGCAAGGCAGCAATATTAGCTTTTATCCCGATGTTCAAGGAGAAAAAATACTAAGGGATACCTTGAGTAGTCACTTTAAGAGTTATGACTTTCATATCCCCAGCGATGAGTTGTTAATCACCAATGGCTGTTTGGATTCAATTCAAACGGCGATAGAAATATGCACTGATATTGGCGATGCTGTCGCGATAAGTTCACCTTGTTTTAATGGTTTATTAGACATGTTGGCGGCACTTGGCCGCAAAGTTGTTGAAATTCCGTCAACTGAGCAAGGCATTGATCTTGTCCAACTTGAACAACATATGAAAACTAATCAGATTAAAGCTGGCTTGTTTTGCACGTCGCATATGAACCCTCAAGGTATTTCTATGACAGCTTTACAAAAGCAGCACTTGGCTAGCCTAGCGCAAACCTACAAAATTCCGATTATAGAAGATGATGTTTATCTTGAATTAGCGCATAGCAAAGTTATGCCCTTACCTGCAAAACATTGGGATAAAGAAGGTTATATAATTTGGTGTGGTTCAATTTCAAAAACAATTGCGGCGGGTTATCGACTAGGCTGGTGCTGGCCAGGTCGTTTTATAGAGCAATATTTACAAAAGCGTAAGTATTGTAATCAAGGGGTTTCTACGCCTGTGCAACTCGGTCTAGCTGATTTTATAAGTAATGGAGATTATGCAAAACATCTGAAAAAATTGCGCGTAGCGATACAACAGCGCACATTGAGTTATCAGCTGTACTTAACAAAAAACTTACCTGTTGCCAGTAAAATTAGTGATCCTTCCGGTGGTTTTGTTTTATGGATCCAAGTGCAAAATTTAAATGGACGTAAACTTCTTGCACTAGCGACTGAGAATAATATTGATATACGCATTGGTGAGCAATTTAGTACCCGTGATTTGTATCAAGACTACTTTAGAGTAAACACAGGTTTTATGATAACCGAGGGTAATGACAAAGACACTCGAGAAGGAGTAGATAGCCAAATTAATAAGTTGATGGAATTAGTTAAAATGGCTAGTTCAGATAGGATTTAAAGCGATGGAATATAGCGACTCGCCCACCCTGAAATTGTTTGAGCGACATATTCATTATCAATTGATTTAGATAATAGATGATCCGCTGTGTCTAGGCTAACGAAACTTTTTGGGTGTTTTGCAGCCTTGTAAATTTTCTCTGCATCGGAAATATCTACGGTTAAATCTACCGGTGAATGTAAAACCAATAAAGCTTTATTAAGATGCTGTATATGCTCTGTCGTTTGATTACGTAAATCATCCAAAAATTGTTTCTTAATGGTAAATTCACGTGCGCCTAAACTAACTTTCGCTGAGCCACTTTGCTCAATTGTTTCAAGGTGTGCATCAAAGTTATGTATGACATGACTTGCTTCGTACGGGGCACCAATTGTCACTACACCTTTGACTTTAGGAAGTTGTGCAGCCATAGCTAAAACAGCTGCACCGCCAAGACTGTGACCGATTAAAAGTTGAGGGGCTTCATAATTCTGTTCAAGAAAATGTGCAGCTGACAGTAAATCTTCAGTATTGGATGAGAAATTAGTATTAGCGAAATCACCATCACTATTTCCTAAACCAGTGAAGTCAAATCGAAACACAGCAAAACCATGTTGTACCAAAAACCGACTGATTCTTGATGCTGCCGCCACATCTTTACCACAGGTAAAACAATGAGCAAACAAAACATAGGCACGTATTTCTTGTTCTGGCGTTTCTAACAAACCAGCCAGATATTGATCTTGGCTAGGAAACTCAACTTTAGTTCTCATTAATTAATTCCTCAGTTTTATAAATTAACTACAAAAAGTATTAATTTTTTGTATTAAAGAGCTGTGCTTCAACAAGACGGTCTAGCGCTAAACGTCCGCCATTAAAAATGACAACTTGAGCTAATAAAACGGCCCATAATACATGTTCGGCATAAGCTACAGGGGCAATTTCCTCTAAACTTATCACGGCAACAATATTGACAAAGAATAAACCTAAGGCTGAAAAACGACTTGCTAAGCCTGCCATCAATAACAACGGCAACACAATTTCTGCAGCGGTTCCTAAATAAGCTGCTAACTCAAAGGGTAATACGGGTACTTGATATTCATATTCAAATAACAATAACGTACTTTCCCAGTCTCTTAATTTAGTCAAGCCTGATGAGAAAAACGCCCAACCAACATAAAAACGTGCCGCTAATAAGGCAACAGGCTCTAACAGACTTATTTTTCCTGCAACATTTCGGTAAAAGTGGCTAAGTGATAACAATAAATTTTTTAAGGTATGCATAATTATTTATCTTTAAAAGTAAGTTACGGTTAATCGCGGTGATCAACCTTTGTTCAAATGAAAAACTGTTATAAAACGTTGACTAAAAAGATATTAATGAGTACTAATCAAGTTTACGTTATCGTTTTTCTTGGTTTGTGCAGACGCATTAATCACTGTCGAAATGACTGCGATTAATGCTGCACTGACCATTAATTCATTATTCAGTGCAGCATGGTATACAATGAGAAACTAGGTAAGTCGCTCTAACCATTGCATTGTTTGTTGTGGTGGCAACCCACCAACACGCTGGTCAATAATTTCATTATTTTTCACTAACATCAGCGTTGGTACACTGCGTATACCATAATCTGCAGCAACATTTGCCATATTATCGATATCAATTTTAATCGTGTTAAATCGACCGTTCATCAGCCCAGAAACGTTTTCAACTATGGGTGACATTGATTTACAAGGCCCACACCACGAGGCAGTAAAATATAACAGTGAATATTGATGCTGAGATAAAAGATCATCTATTGAGTCTGCTGATGTTAGTTGTTTCATAGTAAAACCTTATTTAAGTGGGTATTAATCGTAAACTTTTTCAATTTGCTCTTCGGTTAAGCCTTTAATATCAACCCAATTTGTTTGAGCAGTTTCGATGTAACCTGGAATGTCAGTTACCCATTTCTTTTGTACGTCTTTATTTAGGTTTAGGTATAATTTGTCGCCACGGATATGCCAAGCAGTCGGGTCAGTATCGAATTTTTTATTCATCGTTACGCCAAAGGCACAGAAGCCACCATATTGTGGTGCATATTTACTTGGCTCAGATTTAAAAAGATCACGATTATCAGCCGTTGAAAATTGGTAAATAGCGCCGTTGTAAGCTGCTGTAAATTTATCAGAACCTTTCGTTGGTGCGCCTTTTGTAAAATAAGATACGGTGTCATAGCCTTTAATAGCTAAATCATTGCTATTGGCATTTACTTCAATGTTCGCTGCAAAACTTAAGCTGCTAACTAATAAGGCAGAAGTTGCGAAAGTAGATTTTATCATTGTTGAAAGTTTCATTTTTGCTCCAGTATTTAATTATTAATCTATTGTGTTTAACGTTTTTATTAATAAGGATGTTTTCCTTGGTTGATAATATAGGCCTTTCAATTACCTAAAAGGAATGACATAGTCCTAACTTTGAACCCAATCGTCCAAAATAGTCATAAAGAGAGATAAAATGGATCAACTTTCAGTCATCTTGCAACGCTTTTCGATGAATACTGAGGTTTTCTTTACCGGAAACTTATGTGGTATTAGTCATTTTAATAAAGAGCCAAATCGAGGACACTTGCACTTACTTCTCAGTGGGGAGTTAACGCTGATTGATGAAGAGGGTAAATCTCGGTTGGTTAATGAACCGACCGTGTTATTTTTTCCAACACCTCATGCTCACCGTATTATTGGTAATGAGGATAATCCCCCTGAATTGGTTTGCGCCAACATCATTTATAACGAAAGTTCTTCTAATCCAATTGCGAATGCTTTACCTGCGATGATGTCCTTTAAACTTAGCGACGATGAAAGGTTGAAACAAACTGCAGATTGGTTATTCGAAGAAGCTTTTAACGAACGATGTGGAAAGCTACCCATGATTAATTCGTTAACTAATATGTTTCTTATTCATGTACTTCGTCATGTACTGGATAACAATATTATGCAGCATGGTTTACTCGCTGGTTTAGCTCATCCTCAAGTATCTCTTGTTTTACTCGCTATTCATAAAGCACCAGAACAACAGTGGGGATTAGAGGAAATGGCTGAACTTGCACTAATGTCACGATCAAAATTTGCAGATATATTTAAACGTACCGTTGGCCAAAGCCCAGGAGATTATTTAATTGATTGGCGTATCATTGTGGCTAAAGGTTTATTAAAGAAAGATAAACCAGTAGCATTAGTTGCCAATGCCGTTGGTTATGAAAACGGGTCGGCACTGGCACGAGTGTTTAGAAAAAAACTGGGGATATCACCTAAACAGTGGGTTGAACAAACGCGTTAAGTTGACTTCGCTTTGTCGTTGGATTAAATATTTCAGCGCAGCCAACCCTTAATTTTAATAACGTTCAAGCCTACTCTCATTCTTCTTTTCTATTACTGTGAAGTGATGATAAGCGCTTGAAATCATTACTCAGACTTCCTGAAACTAGCTCTTTCAAATAGAGAAAGTATCCCTCCCTTTAAATTTACCTTTTCAATAAAAAAATTAATGACTACTGACACCATGCTGTCAGTAGCACAGTGCTATTGTTCTTTTATCGCAATCAACCCGATTACGAATTTAAAGGAATACAATATGTTAGAACATGCACCATTAGTCTGGGCCGAGATATCGGTTACTGATATGAACCGAGCTGTTGCCTTCTATGAAACGCACTTTGCGGTAACATTTAAGCAAGAAGTAATGAATGACATGGAAATGTCTATTGCTGAAACGGCCAATGAGGGTGACCCAAGTTTTGCCCTGTTAAAGCACGATATGATGGTACCAAGTAGAGATGGCAGTACCGTATATTTACAT
>OLHM01000494.1_pt1 | contig 12166 bp, 9 predicted proteins | sample 1609611 | NCBI WGS metagenome assembly OLHM01 (sample SAMN05416891, study PRJEB24817) | seawater metagenome | isolation source: Sea water | place: Canada:Atlantic | collected 2013-11 | reverse complement strand
TGAAACAGGATTTAGTTAAAAACTTATCGTCGCTTGGCTATGAGCAAATGACACCAATTCAAGCTAAAACATTACCTGAATTACTTAAAGGAAAAGATGTTATTGGTGAAGCAAAAACAGGCTCAGGTAAAACGGCTGCTTTTGGTTTAGCATTATTGAACAAGCTTGAAGTTAAACGTTTTCGTATTCAATCTATGGTAATTTGTCCAACGCGTGAATTAGCTGACCAAGTTGCAAAAGAATTGAGAAAACTAGCGCGTGGTATTCATAATATAAAAATACTGACGCTTTGTGGAGGAACCCCTTTTGGACCACAAATAGGTTCTTTAGAGCATGGCGCCCATGTTATTGTTGGTACCCCTGGACGCCTTGAGGAACATGTTATAAAAGGCACTTTACAATTAGATAACTTAAACTTATTAGTGCTTGATGAAGCTGATCGTATGTTAGAAATGGGCTTTCAAGCTGCACTTGATAATATCGTCGGACGCACACCACTTGATCGCCAAACTTTACTTTTTAGTGCTACTTTTCCTGAGCAAATTAAGTCTATCAGCGAAAGCATTATGACTGATCCTGTGATGGTTAAAGTTGCTTCTAGTGAAGACAAGTCAACTATCAGTCAAAAGTTCTTTAAAGTAAGTAATGATGACGACCGCCTTGATGCGTTACGTTTATTATTACTAGATAACCAAGTTGAATCGACTGCTATTTTTTGTAATACCAAAAAAGAAACCCAACAAGTCGCTGATGCTTTACACTTTGATGGTTTTAGCGTGATAGCTTTACATGGTGATTTAGAACAACGCGACAGAGACCAAACATTATTACGTTTTGCTAACAAAAGTGCTTCTATTCTTGTTGCTACCGATGTTGCAGCACGTGGTTTAGATATTGATAATTTGGACTTAGTGATTAATTATCATATTGCCCGTGATAGTGAAGTGCACGTACATAGAATTGGCCGAACAGGTCGTGCAGGCAGCACAGGTATAGCTTATTCGCTGTTTAGTGACAAAGAAAGTTATAAAGTGGGTTTACTTGAAGACTACCTTGAAGCTGTTATTACCCCAGAACCATTGCCTTCATTAGCGGTACTTGCCAATGAACGTCCGCAAGCTAAAATGGCAACCATTCAAATTGATGGCGGTAAAAAGCAAAAAGTTAGAGCGGGAGACATTTTGGGGGCACTTACCGGCGATAATGGTGTGCAAGGTTCGCAAGTTGGCAAAATTTCAGTTCTTGATAATAAGGCCTATGTTGCTGTTACTAAAGCGGCTTTAAACTTAGCCTTGAAAAAAATATCTAAAGGCAAAATGAAAGGCCGTACCTTTAATGCTCGCCATTTAACTAATTAGTTACTAGATTAAAAAACGTAATGAAACATGCCTACCAAGAGTTGCTTGCTAACAAGCAGCTCGATATTGATACCGCTCAAACTCATGCTGTCGATGCCTTAATACTGTTATCTGAGCAGTTGTTAGCTCAACAGCACTTGCCTAAAAAGTTAAAAAAAAATATCTCTGGATTATATTTTCACGGCAGAGTAGGTCGAGGTAAAACTATGCTGATGGATTTGTTCTATCAGCATTTAGCCATTAAAAATAAAAAACGCATTCATTTCCATCACTTTATGGAAAGTGTTCATCAGCAACTTGCCCAACTAACCGGGCAATCTGAGCCCCTTAATCATATAGCCACCAAGTGGGCACAAAACATCGATTTATTATGTTTTGATGAATTTTATGTGACTGATATTGGCGATGCCATGTTACTGAGTGGTCTATTTTCAGCGCTATTTAGACAAGGAGTGACCCTTGTTACGACCTCAAATTGTCAACCTGAGCAGCTTTATCGTAATGGATTGCAAAGAGAACGTTTCTTACCTACGATCGCTTTAATCAATCAACATTGTCAGATTGTTTCTATTAATGGTGACGTTGATCACCGCCGTACTAAATTTTCAAAAAACAGCGGTTATAATAATTATTTTCTATTAGCCAATCAAGGTAATACAAGGTTAGTTGAACGCTTTCATAGCTTGACTGAAACACAAGAGTTGGTCTCTGGTGAGATAGAGATTAATCACAGACAACTCTGCTATTTAGCGCAAAGTGATAATGTTATTTTCTTTGATTTTTTTGCGTTATGCTCGGGCCCTCGAAGCCAGCGAGATTACATGGTGTTAGCGAAAGACTTTGATACAGTGTGTATTGCCAACGTCCCTAAGTTTTCTGGGGAGTTAGTGCCAGCCGTTTTTTCAGGGGTTGAGGACAGCTACCAACGCAGTGGCGTTTTGATGGGAGAGTTACAACAGCTTGATGATGAAGCCAGAAGGTTTATTGCTTTGGTAGATGAATTCTACGATCAAAATGTCAAATTAATCGTTAGCGCGCAAGTTGATATATTTGAACTTTATCAAGGACAGCAACTTGCCTTTGAGTTTGAACGCTGTCAGTCTCGATTAATTGAAATGCAACAAAGCTGATAAGTTGTATAAAATACGATTAACTAGCTAATTTGACTAAATTATTTGTTTTCAACCGCGCATTCATTAGCGGTAAATACTTATCTTATTGATAAATATGGATAAGTAAAGTTGGCACTATGTTTGTAACAGTTATGCTACTAATGACTAGGTTAATAATGATTAATTTGTAGTTATTTATACAGGTCATCGTTACTACTTGTAAAAGTAACCCTACTTTATAACGTTCATTAATCATAATAAACGACTCAGCAGCAAACAATAATAAAACACTTAAGGATAAAATCATGACTTCTTTTCACTCAACTTTAATCGCTAGCGCACTTACGTTATCTTTTGCATCATCAGCTGCCCACGCCAATACATCATGTAATGTTGATTTATCGGCTGGTTTTGCTATCAAAGCTAATTCGATTGAATTTTTACAAACTGAAGGTGACAGTGATGAGAAAGAACGTAATTTATATACAATAATTGATGGCAAAAAACTCCTTATTGATAATCAAGAAATAGAATTATCTGATGAACAACAAGCTCTTGTAAAAAAATATGACCAAAAAATCCGTCACTTAGTGCCTCAAGTTAAAAGTGTTGCCATCGAAGGTGTTGATTTAGCTATTGAAGGCGTAAACCTTGCGTTTAATGGATTACTCGGTAAGGGCAACGCCGTCGCAGCAGATTTAACTACAGAGCTAACGTTAATTCGAGAACAAGTATCCACTAATCTATCTATTGAACATGGTGTTTCTGTTGGTGTTGAAGGTTTAGAAAGTGAAGGCTTACTTGGTAAAGATTTTGACAAACGTATTGAGTCGGCAGTTGAAAAAGCAGTGTTGAATTCTATGGGCAGCATCTTAATTGCGATGGGGCAACAGATGGTTGCTTCAGAAGGTGATGAGCAAAACTTTGAAACGCGTATGGAAAATTTTGGCGAAAATATCGAACATGAGATGACAACTAGATCTGCTGTAATAGAAAAGAAGGCCGAGGCTCTATGTAGTAGTATTGCCGAAGTTGATGCCTTAGAAGAGCAATTAAAGCTTGAAATTGGGCCACTTGCTGGTATTGATGTTTTTACCGTGACGCAAAAACACTATGAAGAAGAGTCAACCCCTACAGCAAAGTAATCACTAGATTGATATCTTCAGTAATACAATTAAGTAGTCCTGTTATTCACTCTTATTAGTGAAAACTGGGAATATTGTTCAACACACTGGCCTCGCACTGTTATAATTGCGAGGTCTTTTTTTATTTTTATATTCTGTTAAATATGCACGCAGTTCATCAATTACACCAATACCGTAAAAGTATAAGTACAACGACCTACAAAGCACGAGGACAAAGAGTCATCCGCTGTCCATTATGCCAACTTGCTAAGCAGTTTTGTATTTGTGACATTTCACCAATTAAAGAACAAGTAGAAAGCACTGCAGGATTTTTATTATTAATGTATGACACTGAGGTCTTAAAACCGAGTAATACAGGAAAGCTCATTGCAGATCTTATTCCAGATACTTTTGCCTTTTTATGGTCAAGAACACAAGAAAACCTTGAGTTATTAGCGGTACTTAATGACGATAAATGGTTTCCCCTGGTTGTTTTTCCGCAAGAATATGCTGATGATGAACGTAAAGTTTTTACCAATAAAGTTATTTGCCCTGAGGGTAAAAGGCCCTTATTTATAATGCTTGATGGCAGCTGGCGTGAGGCGAAAAAAATGTTCCGTAAAAGTCCCTATTTAGATCGGTTTCCAATGGTATCTTTTGACGCAAAAACGGCTGTCGAAGCTGTTAGCGGAAACTGCCAAAGTGATAACAATGGACAATTATCACCTGTAGGTTCAGATTCTCGGTATACCGTAAGAAAAACAGAGCTTGAACATCAATTTTCAACCGCTGAGGTTGCCGCTAGAGTATTAGATATGCATGGTGAAAGCACCAATGCACATGTATTAGATTTATGGTTTGACGTGTTCAATTTTCAATATCAAAAAAGTGTCTGTCAACGAAATAAGGGTAATGTTAACGCAATAGAAAACTATCAACATTATCTAGATAGGGTATACCGATAACCATTCAACTTATTGATTGGTATTAGCTAAAGATCGTTTTAGTCCAAGTAATACCAAGTTGGTTAAGTTCTTTCCCCCTCAGCGAGAATTAAAAGGTTTAGAGGCAATGCATTGATTGTAGAGAATGGTTATTCAGGAGAATATACTCCTGCATTCTCTATTGAGCTGCATCCATGCAGCGTCCTTATCAAAATTAATAAAGCAGCATATAAACCTTTACTTTTTATTAGGTACTCGCCCTTGGGAGCTCATTGATAAACTGATAACATCACAAAATCAATGAAATATAGAATAACTATATTTAACAAATTTTGTTTGTTCTAAGCTCATCAATGTAGCTCTGAGTAGGGAAGAAATTTAATCAAATTGGTATAATATTAGGGAAGGTAGCCAAGTAATCGTAAAACACAAAAAAGGCCCGTTTATAACTTTATAAACGGGCCTTTATTTTATGCTTTTAACTAAATCTTAGGGTATTTCACCCATTAGATAATTAGTGCAATATTCTAGCGCGGATAGTGCCATCAACATGCTTTAGTTGTTCTAATGCTAACGTACTGTCTTCTGAATCAAGATCAATAACAACATAACCAATTTTGTCATCTGTTTGTAAGTACTGTGCTGCAATGTTTATATTGTGTTCAGCAAATGCTTGGTTAATTTGAGTCAAAACACCCGGTTGGTTATGGTGAATATGTAGTAAACGGCTGGTATTCTTCTGGCCTGGGAAAGAATGGTCAGGTAAAGATACTTCAGGGAAGTTTACTGCAGATAAACTTGAACCATTATCTGAATATTTAGCTAATTTTGTTGCAACTTCTAAACCAATATTGGCTTGTGCTTCTTTGGTGCTACCACCAATGTGTGGCGTTAAGATAACATTATCAAATCCGCGTAAAGCTGAGATAAACTCATCATCATTGCTTTTAGGCTCAACAGGGAATACATCAATTGCCGCGCCAGCTATTTTTTTACTATCTAAAGCTTCAGCTAAAGCAGGGATATCCACTACAGTGCCACGAGAAGCATTAATAAAAATAGCACCTTCTTTCATTGCTGAAAATTGAGCTTTTGAAATCATATTTTGAGTCTGCACCGTTTCGGGTACATGTAAGCTCACTACATCGGCTTCACCAAGTAATGCATCTAACGATGGCGCTTGACTAGCATTACCTAAAGGCAATTTAGTTTCTACGTCGTAAAAGCGTACTCTCATCCCTAGTGTTTCTGCCAGAATACCTAATTGCATACCAATATGGCCGTAGCCAATAATACCGAGTACTTTACCACGCGCTTCTACCGAGCCAACAGCTGACTTAAACCATTCACCGCGGTGAGCTTTTGCACTTTTCTCTGGAATGCCGCGAAGTAATAATAGCGTTTCACCAAGAACAAGTTCAGCAACTGAACGGGTATTAGAGAATGGTGCATTAAAAACAGGTATACCGCGAGTTTGCGCTGCTTTTAAATTAACTTGGTTGGTGCCAATACAAAAACAACCGATAGCAACTAACTTATTTGCATGACTTAACACTTTTTCTGTTAACTGAGTGCGTGAGCGAATGCCAATAAAATGAACATTTGCAATTTTCTCAATTAACTCACTTTCTGAGAGAGAGGTTTTAAGTGATTCAATATTTGAATAACCTTTTTGCTTCAATTCTTCTAGAGAGCTTGGGTGCAAGCCTTCAAGTAATAAAATTTTAATCTTACTTTTTGCTAATGAGTTTTGGTTGGCAATGATCATAAATTGGCTTCACTTATCAAAATTAAACGGCTAAATATACTTTCGTTTAGATGGCTAGATATCTAAATAGAGCTTTAACATATCATATAGTGTATAAACTCTAAAGGGTTTATTGAGGACATTATCGAATAAATATGCTTAAAATCTGATTTTTTACTTAAAAATAGATGTGTCTAACACCTTATTGGATAACTTGAATACCATCTTTATTACCTAGCACTAATATATCTGCGCCACGAAGTGCAAATAAACCATTAGTCACAACGCCAACAACAGCGTTAATTTGAGTTTCTAGTGCTTTAGGGTCAAGAATTTCGAGGTTGTATACATCAAGGATAACATTACCGTTATCTGTGGTTACTCCTTGACGGTAGACGGGGTCACCACCTAACTTAACTAATTCACGCGCGACATAGCTTCGTGCCATTGGTATTACTTCAACAGGTAATGGGAAACTGCCTAATATTTTTACTTGTTTTGAGTCATCAGCAATACAAATAAATTTCTTGGCGACTGCCGCAACTATTTTTTCACGAGTTAATGCTGCACCACCGCCTTTGATCATGGCCATATGGCGAGTGATTTCATCTGCACCATCAATATACACATCTAAGACATCAACGCTATTTAAATCAAACACCTCAATACCGTGTGCTTTTAATCTTTTGGTAGACTCTTCTGAGCTAGAAACAGCACCTGTTATTTTATCTTTCATAGAGGCTAGAGCATCAATGAAAAAGTTAACTGTTGAACCTGTACCAACACCAACGATTGTATCATTTTCAATGAATTCTAATGCCTTTATGGCTGCTGCTTTTTTCATTTCATCTTGAGTCATGTTATATGCCTTGTTACCAAACTATTATCGTTTAACTAGATATCAGTGGGTAATAGTAATGTGAGTATGAATAAGCCTTATACCAAACGGACTAATTTATTGGTCAGCTTAGAGTTACGTTAGCGAGCTTAAAACAAGTAAAATGAGTTAAACATAGTTAGTCTATATTTCATTCATTTTGTAATGTTATCAGTTTGCTAATGAGCTCCCAAAGGGCGAGTTTAAAAGGCTTACATGCGGCATTATTAATCTTGACAAGGGAATAATCATTCTCTTCAATCAATACCTTGCCTCTAAGCCTTTTAATTTTCGCTAAGTGATCAATAAGTTAGTTCGATTGGTATTAAAGGCTATAAAAGGCAATTATAACACTAAAATATTCTGATAGTTAAAGGTTAGTTACAACTATGACTGTTTGTTTTAGGAATTTTATGAGGAATCGTTGTCGGTACTAATGAGTCGGTTTATTTGTTGTGATTAGGGGGAGACATAAATATCAAAGGTGAACTGTAATTAATTGTTTATAAGCTAATTTGGTTAAACTTAGATTAAAATAATACGAAGGTATATTTACCGTCAATAGCATTACTTTGGCATAGCGCTAATGGTCACTGCATTGATATCCTGGGCAATAGCCTGAGAATATTGTGATCTTGCTCTTGTAGTACTTATTTGGCTATCTTTATCACCTCTTATACTTACTCCAATAGGTGTGTTATCAGGAAAATAACTTGCTTGGCGCTGTGCAAAGACTAACATCATTCGCTGATCTTCAGGTACTGGTCTGTTAAGTAGTGAGAGCATAAGTTGCTGATCTGATGATGCTGACTTCTTAATTGAGCCTTTGTGATAAGTCGTAAATTCGTTATGACTAAATTCTTTTGCAAAGTAGTGGTTGTTTTCAGGACTTAACTCTACTTGTGTGGAATTAGAACAAGCTCCGAGTACTAGACAAAAAAGTAAACTGATTACAATTTTAAATACTGTCATAACAAACCTAATGATAAATAATATGATTGAATTATTATCAATAGGGCAAGTGTTATGCCAGAAAGTAGAGTTTTATAATGACAGAGATTTTATAAATGATAATGCTATGAAAACACTAATAAATTAGTTGAGTAAAATTTTAAGGAATTTATATCCTTGATAAAAAAAGCTTGTTCAATACTTATTATTTAATAACAAGTACAGAACAAGCCTGATAGTGTGAAATAGCGTCAAATTTTTAGCTATTCGTTTTTATAATAATAATTACTCTTCAGAAACGGCGCGTAATAGTTCGTTGATACCAACTTTTGCTAACGTTTTTGCGTCAACTTTCTTCACGATAATCGCAGCGTATAAACTGTAAGTACCACAAGCTGAAGGTAAGTTACCTGGCACTACTACAGAGCCAGCAGGTACTCGACCATAATGAACCTCACCTGTTTCTCTGTCAAAAATACGAGTGCTTTGACCGATATAAACGCCCATTGAAATTACTGCACCTTCTTCTACTATAACGCCTTCTACAATTTCAGAACGTGCGCCAATAAAGCAGTTATCCTCAATAATTGTCGGTCCAGCTTGTAAAGGCTCTAAAACGCCACCAATACCTACACCACCAGACAAATGCACATTCTTACCAATTTGCGCACACGATCCAACCGTTGCCCAAGCATCGACCATACAGCCTTCATCGACAAAAGCACCAATATTGACAAAACTCGGCATTACCACAACGTTCTTACCAATAAAACTACCAGTACGAACACTTGCGCCAGGGACTACACGTACACCATCCGCTTCAAACATTGCTTGTGTGTAACCATCATATTTCATTGGAACTTTGTCAAAAAAGGTACTTTCTGCACCATCTATTACTTGGTTATCCCATATGCGAAAAGAAAGTAATACAGCCTTTTTAAGCCATTGATTTACCTGCCAGCTGCCGTCAACTTTTTCTGCAACGCGTGCACTACCATTATTTAATGCTGCCAAAGCATCAAGTACGGAATTTTTAATTTCACTTGAAACGGTTGCAGGGGAAATACTAGCTCTTTCTTCAAAGGCTTGTTCAATTACGCTGGCTAAATTTTTTAAATCTGTCATTAGGCTTTCCTATTTGAAATTTATTTGTGTTATATGGCTGTAATTCAATTAATCAATCTCTTGCGTTAATCGCAGTGCTAGAGCTTCTTGCTCTTCTTTGGTTAGAGCATCATCTTCTTCAGTTGAAATGGTGAAGACATCATCAGCTTTCTCACCAAAGGTTGTTATTTTTGCTGAGTGGATATTAACTCGTGTTTCTAGAAAAACTTGGCTAATATTGGATAACAATCCAGGTCTATCTAAGGCTATTATCTCTACCATAGTTCGATTTTTTGCATGTATTTTAATAAAGTTAACGCGCAGCGCTACTTTAAATTTCTTCATGTGTCTTGCTAGTTTAGGTTCTGGAAGATCACAGATGTCTATTTGCTGCAGTCTATCAACTAACGTTTGACTCATTTCCTTAGTGTAGAAACGCTCTCTTAAAGGTTTGTTCCGACTATCGAGTACAACAAAGGTATTTACGGTATAGCCAGTTTTTGTTGTGATAATTTTTGCATCATGTATCGATAGCTTTTTCGTTACCAAAAATGAAACGGTATTGGCAAAGGTATTATTTTTCTCTTTGGTGAAAATAAAGACTTCTGTACCGCCCCTATAAGGTATAGGGCTAATTAATACTAAGGGTTTCTCTCTATCGTGTTCGATAATATTCTGACATTGTCGGGCTATTTGCTCTGGTGAATAACGTAAAAAGTAGTCAATTCTAAATTCACGCCACAAAGCTTTAATACTTTGCTCATCAACATTATTCTCACTAAGTAAGGTCAATGCTTGTTGTTGATTTTCACGAATTTTAGAACGTACTTCTACCGGTTTTTCTAAGCCATGTCGAAAAGCACTTAAGGTATTAAAATAAAGCTCTTCAAGTAGGTTGGCTTTCCAGTTATTCCAAAGACTTTCGTTGGTACCACGCATGTCCGCAACAGTTAAACAATAGAGGTAATTTAAATGAGCTTCATCTCTGACTATTTCGCCAAAAGTTCTAATAACATTTTCATCATTAATATCACGACGTTGGGCTGTTACAGACATTAATAAATGGTGTTCAACAAGCCATGCCACCATATTACTATCGTGTTTGCTTAATTGATGTGACAAGCAAAAGCTCAAAGCATCAACAGCACCTAATTTAGCATGATCGCCACCACGACCTTTACCAATATCATGGAAAAATCCGGCAAGGTAAAGTACTTCGGGTTTACGTATCTTTTGTACTATTTTGCTACATAAGGGAAATTTATGATTATGCTCTTTTTGACTGAATTGGTGTAAATTCTTAATCACTCGGTAACTATGTTCATCGACTGAGTAAGCATGGAATAAGTCAAATTGCATTTGGCCAGCGATATTACGCCATAGCGGTAAGTATGAACTTAGTATGCTATGTCGGTGCATCAAGGTTAATGCCAAACCTAAGCCACGCGGATGACGAATAATGGCCATAAACATACGGCGACATTCTGCATAATCAATTAACCCAGAAATCAATCGTCTTCGCGCATTGCGCAATAGCCGCATAGTATGTGAGTGAATACCTTTAATACCGGGCTCTTGAGCAATGATTAAAAACAATTCAATCATTTTGACTGGTCGCATGAATATACGATCATTTCTGGTGTTGATTAATTTATCAACGAGTTCAAAATCTTGGTTAATAATACTAATATTGCTCAGTTCAGGCTTTTTAATAATAGCCTGTTCAAAGTGCTGTAAAAGCATAGTATTTAATTCTGTAACTCGGGCAATGATACGAAAGAAACGTTTCATCATACGTTCAACGGGCGCTTTACCTTCATCACCAAACCCCATCATTTTTGCAACATCAGCTTGGTAATCAAATAATAGACGATTTTCGCTGCGACCAGCAACAAAATGCAGAGCAAAACGCATGCGCCAGAGATAATCTTGTGATTCTAATAGTTCAAAAAATTCATTTGGGTAGAGGTAGTTATGCTCTACTAACTCTTCTAGGGAATCGGCAGAAAAGTGACGTTTAGCTACCCAGGCGATGGTCTGAATATCACGTAAACCACCGGGGTTTGCTTTTAAATTAGGTTCAAGTGTATATGCTGCGCCTCGGTATTGTTGATGCCTATTTTCTTGCTCTTTACATTTTGCAATAAAGAACTTTTCAGAGGTCCAAAATACGTCTTCACTTAATAAGGGCGTTAACTGCTGAGTAAGTGTTTCGTTTCCGGCTATTTGCCGCATCTCCATCAAATTAGTCGCCACGGTAACTTCATTTACCGCTTGCCTTAAACACTCTTTAATAGAACGAACACTATGCCCAATATCAAGTTTTATATCCCAAAGTTGAGTAATGAAGCTTGATATTTTCTCTTCAAGTTCAAGGTTTACCTCTTCTTGAGTTAATAATAATATATCAACATCAGATTGGGGGTGTAGTTCACCACGACCATAACCACCTACGGCAATTAAAGTGATTTGAAATTCATCAAGGTGATGTTGGCACCAAAGCTTTCTTAAAATAGCATCTACAAAAACGGCCCGCGCAGATAATAAATCATTTATATCATTATCAATAAAAACGTCTTTTAACCAAGTGCTAAAGGATTGGCTTAATTGGCAGATATCACGAGTAGATAAAAAGTCAGCACTGATGGCTAACTTATCAATGAAATGTGGCGGAACTATATGTACGGATACGGGATGACTAGTCAAGAGCTTACCTTTTATCTATAGCGATTAATCTGTGTGTCGTAATATGTTTACCTAGCAATAATCAATGTGTGTTTCCTAGTGCTTTAGCTATCTCACTTCAACACATTATGATAATTAACGGTTATTCCATTAAAGATCAAAGTTATGATGAAGGAATGTTGCCAAAGCGTTTTATCAATGAGGGAAAACTATTTTATATTGCGGTAAATAATCGAGTCATAAAAGTTTATGCGCACATTATTT
>OLHM01000492.1_pt1 | contig 12186 bp, 9 predicted proteins | sample 1609611 | NCBI WGS metagenome assembly OLHM01 (sample SAMN05416891, study PRJEB24817) | seawater metagenome | isolation source: Sea water | place: Canada:Atlantic | collected 2013-11 | reverse complement strand
GTATTATTATACCGGGCATTGATGGTAAGGATGATGCTTATGAGCAACCATTCCATTCACTTGATATGGTTTATACCTACTACCCTACTTACTCATCAACCTTGAAATTTAAGGTGCAAAACATCTTAAATCAGAAAAAAGAAATTGAGTTTGAAGATACCTTAATGCGCAGTGAAACCAAAGGTGTTGCCTTTGAAGTTGCCTTAAAGTGGGACTTTTAAGCTAGATAGTTATTTCTTATTAGTACTTCTTTTCCAGTATTTACGCAGTATCGCTATGCCCATAGTTATACTGCGTTTTTATTTCTTCTTCTTCTTCTTCTTCTTCTTCTTTTTATTTTTTATCTATAGTTGCTCTATTATCCCTATATTCTTCAGCAAGGCTAATAGGTCATTAATTGCGATTAGCTCTCTGTTACAATGAATGTTTAACGCAGTGCAACTTGTCTATTGATGGCTTATTCCATAAGAAATAGTTAACCCTATGAAAATTACGCTTGTTCCAAAATCCTTTGATGTTCCAACGAACGTGTCAATATCACCTTTTTATTTCACCGTACTTGAAGAAAGTAATGCCGAAGTCGATTATCAAGCGGTGATGTCTAGCCTACCGCGGTTAAAATCAATTTTTGGACCGAATACATCATGGCCATCAGATAATATGAGTCTTGAGGAAAATATCGCTAGTTTGCAAGTTCACCATCGAGAGTTTATTGATCGTGAAGCTTTTGCATATTCCGTGTTTAATGAGAGTAAAACTAAATGCCTTGGATCTGTTTATATAGATTCAAGTCGATCGAAGTCTTATGATTGTGAAGTCTATTTATGGGTTAGAGAAGACAGTGCTGATTTAGATGCCATACTACATACAAGCGTATTAACTTGGCTTACCGATCATTGGCCTTTCGTAAAGATTGCTTTTCCCGGACGCAGTATTTCTTGGCAGGATTGGTCTAAATATAGTAAATAAAAAGGGCTAGTGTATGTGCGGAAGAATGAATTTTGATAATAAGCACACTAAAATAATCAGTGAGTTTTTTGGCTGTGACTTTAGCGCAGCATCAAACAACAACCTTAGTCCTGGTCAGACAGTCGCCACAATTGTTAGTGGTGATTTAAATACCGATTCAAGTAGTGTTTCAAGTGATGAGTCACCTTTTCAGCAGCTTGATGCAACTTGGGGCATTCAGCCTAGTTGGTCAAAGCGGTTACTCATCAATGCTCAAAGTGAAACTGTGCTCAGTAAAGGCACGTTTAAAGAGGCAATTGAAACACATAGATGTTTAATACCCTGCTCTGGTTGGTATGAATGGCGAACTGAACAGGGTAAAAAACAAAAGTACCTATTTAGCCATGTTAATGATGAGCCTATGTTAATGGCGGGCATTTGGTATTTTAATTTCAGTGAAAATCAACCCCAACAGTTGGTCACGCTAACCACAAGCCCTAATTCGAAATGCGCTGAATATCATCAACGCATGCCCGTTATTGTATTACCGCAATATCGTGATTATTGGTTTCAATCTTCTGCAGAGCAATTAACGCCTTTGTTTGACGCGATAGATCAACGTGATATTAAAGTGGCTGCTGCTTGATATGACTATAATCCCTAGCAACGTTGTTCACGCATAGAATTGGGCGTCATTCCTGTCCAACGTTTGAAAGCTTTACGAAAATTACTCACATCATTGAAGTACAGGGTATAGGCAATTTTTTCATTACTGTGCAGACAAACAATTAATTGAAAAATGGCCTGTTGGCTACGTATTGCATCAATTATCCCTTGGTAATTAAGGTGATGATTAGCCAGTTTTCGTTTTAAAGTTGCACTGCTATAACCAAAATGTTGTGCACAGCTTTCTTGTGATAAGTCATCTTGTTCGAATATTCGTTGGCTAAGGTAGCTATTTAGTTGCTGTATAAAGCTAATAGGATAGGGTCTTGCAGGTAATTGTTTTATTTGCTCTAAAGCCACTGTTTTTAAACTAACGGCGCTGTCGTTAAAAGGTAAGTAGAGCTGTTCGGATGCGATAGTGACCATGCAAATTTGTTGGTCAAATTGTATGTTTATATTTGCCTTCATCTGCAGGTGAACGTGATATTGCTCTATGTGTTGCACTTCAGGATAATCGAGATGAATAGTTAACTTAGGTAAAACTCCGCAGCGAAACTTAATAGCGCCAAGTAAAGCACTTAACATAAACTCAGTAATGAAGACTTGTTGGCTTTTTGATAACTTTCCAACCGCACTTTGAAAGATGAGGTAACACTTATTGTTGAAGTGCTTTAGTTGTAAGTTCATTAATGGAAAGCAATCGAGTTGGAAACATTGGCACAGTCGCAACATATCACCTAAGTGTCGGCAGTTCATTAATGCTTGACCAAGTAAACCTAAATGCGAGGGGAAATAGCGTCTACCCAGTAGAAAGCTAATTTCATTACCTTGCACTAATTTACTACAGTTTTCTATCACGGTGAGCAGTGTATTAGCCGAACAAGTTAAGCCATTTTTTGCTAAATTTTGTTTGCTCAAATCACTGCTAAAGAGTTTAGTACCTTTGAGTAGTTTGTCTGGGTGAGCCCCTCTTTGTCTGGCTAAATCTATCAGGCTCAGTAGCAACTGCTGAGCATTGAGTACTTCGTCATAACGTTCATAACCTTTCATTAGGCCACCTGCTTACCATGGTGCTTATTGTTTTGCTTTTTTGTGTTATCCATTTGCTGACTCATCAACTCAAGCACTTGGTAATCACTTTGATTTCCGTCAAACTCTTTGCTGCAGAGAGTGATTTTCTGATAATTAGCACGCTGATCACTGCCTACTTTAAATGCCAAGTTGGCTAGGCTGTTTTCAATATGCCATGAAAAGGCGTCTGCGAGTATTGAGGTGGTATTGGGAAAGAGAACGACAAAACGATCACTTGCATAGCGACAAGCTAAGTCTTGATCTCTAATATTCATCGTGATGACTTGCCCAATTTCACGCAATAAATTATCACCTTGTTGGTGGCCATATTGGCGATTGAACTGATCGAATTGGCGAATATCTATCATCATCACAGTAAAAAGCACGTTATTTTTTTTACTATAAAGTAGCTGATGTTTTATTTGCTGCTTCATATATTTAGCACTGTATAAACCGGTAATAAAGTCAGTAAGGTTATGATCTCTGTAAACACGTTCAGTACGTCTTAATTGTGCATTAATCGTCATTTGCTCTTGATGCCACTGGTACAGCGCAATGCTCATTATAATCATACCCACCGGAGCTGGTAATGATTCGATTGCGGTCATCCAAGCATTGTTGTCAGGGTAAAAAACAAACTCATCAATAAAGTCTAATAGCATAGATATGTTCATCAGTAATAAGCCAGAAAATAGCCAATTAGTCACTTTTCCTGTTGGTCTACTCAGTAAAATAAAACCTATCCACACCAGAGTCATAAAGGTAATGCCGCCTTCGCCTAAGGCATCAAAGTAGTCTAATTCGTTACTTGGTTTTAACTCACCTAACGTGAAAGTACCCGTTATAACCGTAGTGAGGGTGAAGAATAATATGATTAAAAGGTGAAAGTGGGATTTTATAAAAGCCGTGTTCATGATGCGTCCTATTATCAAAGTGAGAAGTTTTTATGAAAGTGATATTAGCTCACACAGATGACAGTTTTTTTACCTAAATGTGATGATTGCTCATTTATTAGCAATCGATAGGTATGCTATTTACCGTATTGGTTAATAGGTGGGTAGGGGAACCGTTAGTTTTTAGTAAAATTAAGGGGTCTAATTAGCTCGTCTTCCTGTTTTCTATCGCTAAATAAAGCGGAGATTAACAATATTTAACCTCAACGGTTCAGTCACCGTTTTACTGTCATCGTGTTGTCATATTTTTTACTTACTTTAGGGCCAATACCAATTTGTACCTGAGTACTTTGCCTAGCTAGTTCGCTATGTTGGCGCAATGTTCAACAAAAATAAAACAATATGAGAGCACTACATCACATGAAAATATCTTTAACGAATTTTAACGGTAATAAATTTCGCCTTAATAAACTAACACTCGCTTTAGCGGGCAGTTTAGCATTATTAACTGCACCTTTGACTTGGGCCGATAGTGTTCTTGAAGGGCGAGTAACTGACGTAAGTAACAAGGTCTATTTTCAAGGTGCGCAAGTACAAATAAAGGAACTGAACTTAACTGCAATTAGCGAACGAGATGGTTCTTTTCGTTTTGCTAAATTACCTGAGGGCGAATACACCTTAGTCATAAAATATATTGGTAGTGATGATTTAGAGCAAAAAATATCGGTTGTTAATGGCGAGGTGTTATCAAAAAACTTTGTAATTGGTGCGACTGACCCTGAACAAAAAGAGTTAGATAATATTATTGTTTATGGGCAAAGAGCGGGACAAGCGAGTGCTATTAACCGACAAAAAAATGCCAATAAATTAGTTTCAGTGATTAGTAGTGATGGAATTGGGCAATTACCTGATCAAAATGCTGCTGAAGCATTACAGCGCATGCCGGGAATATTTATAGAACGTGACCAGGGAGAAGGTCGTTTTGTCGGTATTCGCGGAATAGATCCTAATTTAAATAATGTCACTATTAATGGTTTAAATGTGCCTTCACCTGAAGCGGGTGTTCGTAGTGTTGCTTTAGATGTTATCCCCAGTGAACTTATTTCATCACTTGAAGTGAGTAAAACCGTTACGCCAGATATGGATGCCAGTGCTATTGGTGGCTCTATAGAAGTAAAAAGCTTATCAGCATTTGATCGTAACGACAGAAGTTATTCATTTACCGCACAAGCCTCTCATAATGAATTGGTTGCAGAAACTAGCCCTAAATTGTCGGGTAGTTATACCGATATTTACTCATTAGCAGGCGGTAGTAAACTTGGTGTGGCTGGCGCTGTTTCATGGTTTAAGCGCGAGTTTGGCTCTCATAATATGGAAACAGATGGCGGCTGGAGCTCCTTTGATTATGAAGACGCTGCAACAGGTGAAGATGTAGAAGCTTTTGGCGCAGAAGAAATAGAGCAACGCCTTTATTCTATTGAACGAGAACGTTTAGGGGCTGCATTGAATTTTGACTTATATAGCTCTGCTACCGATAAGTACTACTTACGGACACTTTATAGTAAATTTTCTGACGATGAGTACCGTTTGAGAAATCAATATAAATACGATAAAGGGCAAATTGATTTAACCTCAAATACCCATAATAGTGCCCAATTTTCTGACGCTACGATGGAACGTGATACCAAAGATCGTTATGAAGCACAAAAAATATTCTCAATTATTACGGGCGGTGAAAACCAAATAGGTGATTGGCTTATTGAATACAGTGCCGGTTATTCTAAAGCCAGTGAAGCAGAGCCGGACCGTATAGACAGCACCTTTGTGGCTAAAGGTTTAGATTTTGGCTATTTGAGTTCAGGTCCTATTCCAAAGTTAACGTTTGATGCCGCATCACAAGATTTGAATAACTTTGAATTAGATGAAGTGGTTTATGAAAATAACCTAACGGAAGATGAAGAAGTCACCCTAGCATTGGATTTTAGTAAAGACTTTGTTTGGCAAAATAACAACGGTCAAATCAAGTTTGGTGGCAAATACCGTACACGGGAAAAGTTTAACCGCGTTGATGCTGAGATTTATGATGGTGGTTTTACAGATTCAGCAGGTGGTGATATAAGCGCACAAGCATTCAACACAGGTAATGTTGATTTCAATCTAGGGGAGTTTGGCCCAGGTCTTTCTCAAAACCAGCTGAGTGATTATGTGCTTACAAATATTAATGATTTTGAGTTAAACAGCCTTAAATCCGATATTGAAAGTCAAGGTAGCTCCTACACCAGTACTGAAGATGTATTAGCCTTGTATGCCATGGTCAGTTTCGACATTAATGACTGGTACATTGTTGCAGGTGTTCGTTATGAAGATACTAGTTTTAGTACCCAAGGAAATAAGGTTGATTTAATTGTTGATGATTCACCAACGGGTGATGGCAGCGAAACGGTCAATATTAATCCTTGGCAAGGAAGTAAAGATTATGATGACTTTTTCCCTAGTCTTAATGTGCGCTATAACATTAGTGACAAGTTAATTAGTCGCTTTGCTTATACACAAACTATCGCCAGACCGACTTTTAGTGATACCGCAGCAAACCAAATCATAGAAACCGAAGTGACTGAAGAGAATGGTGAAACCACAACCGAGCGTAAGGCCGTTGTCGGTAATCCTGATCTTGAACCGTATGAAGCAAACAACCTCGATTTAAGCCTTGAATATTATCCTGGACATATTGGTGTCTTATCAGCCGGTCTTTTTTATAAAGATATAGATAATTATATCCTTAAACAAGAGGTGCAGGATAATGGTCAGTGGGATGGCTTTGAAGAAGTCATTCAGCCTCAAAATGGTGGCAATGCTTCACTAACAGGCCTTGAACTTGCTTGGACTAAAACGTTCGACTCGGGGGTATTGTTAGGTGCGAATGGCACCTTTGTTGATGCGGATGAAAAGCTGCCTAATCAAGCGGATACTGTCGGTAATCTGATGTTTGGTTATGAAAACAATGATATTAGCCTACGGTTAAGTTCAACCTATAAAAGTGAGAACTTTAAATTTACCGATAACGATGCAGATGTTTATCAAGACGCACATATGCAACTTGATTTTAGTGCCAAGTATTACCTGAATAACACCACCCAAATCTATTTTAACGCGATAAATATTAATGATGAGCCGTATTACCTCTATCACGGTGAAACGCAATATAACTACCAGTTTGAAGAGTATGGTCGTAGCTTTGAATTAGGCATTACCATCACATCTTTATAATTTCTTAGCGGTAATCCCCGTTATTACATAAACCCTAAAATTAACCAAAGTCAGCTGTCGAATAACACTGACTTTGATTACCTCTAAATCGTTACCCTAATTGAGTTTATTATGAAAAACCAAGATGTAACCCTAATAGTTAAACAAAAAGAAGCGACGTTAAAAACAATTAATTCGAAGAAATTATCACTAGCGATGTTATCTATATCACTACTGAGTGTAGCCATTATAGCTAGTTGCAGTAACACACAGTTTATTGATGGCTCTGCTAATAATAGTTCGTTGAGTAAAGTGACCAGCACTCAAGCTATCGATAATCAAACCCCCGATAATATCAGTTTTCTTGCCTTTGGCGACGGTGGTTATCATGTGGATTACCCCAAGAAAAAGCATATAGAAAATCCCAGAAACAAAGCAGATTTTATCATTCATGAAAAAGAAGACTGGATAGCCGATTATCGTCCTGAGTCTGAATTTGATCATGCGCCCATTTATGTTTATCCCAATACCAATATTGCCACAGAGCAGGGGGGTGCTGAAGCTGTTGGTTTAGCTATGACTGAAGTGTGTATCAATAAACCCTGCCAATTTGCTATTCAATTAGGTGATAATATTTATCCCGATGGGGCTGGCGCAGAGGATGGCAAAGATGATCAAAAGCGCATGAATGATTTAATACTATCGCCGTTAATGCCTTTATTTACCGAACACCCAGATTTAATGGTGTATTCAGCGTTAGGAAATCATGATTGGAAAAGCTCTCGCCAAGGTGTTGCGTTGCAAACAGAGTGGATGGAAAAACAGAAGAATTTTACCTTAGATAAGCAAGGTTATTATAAATACACCTTAGGGAGTAAAGGCAATGATGTTGAGTTTTTTGTTCTGGATACTAACATGTTACTTTCGGGGCAAACGTTCCATGAAGTACCCCTTAATAGCGATGGCAGTGAAGGGGAGTTAACGAAAGCACTTAAGGATGGCAGTGCTGAATTAGAGCAAGCAGATGCACATGAATTACCAATACAAAATGAAGATGAGCAGCAACTTGCCTGGTTAGAACTAGGGTTAGAAAACTCTACCGCTAAATGGAAGGTTGTTTATGGCCATCATATTTTGTGGTCTATTGGCGGTAGTAAGTACAGTGAAGGCCATGTGTTAAGAGAATTATTATTACCATCATTATGCCAGTATGCAGATGCCTATATTGCCGGACATGAGCATGATTTAGAACTTATCACTGATGATTGTTCTAGTTATAATACAAACAATACTCGCCCGCCATTGCCTCTTATTATAAGTGGCGCCGCAGCTAAAATGCGTGGCAAACATACCCCGTTTGCAGAACAACAAGCTAAACGTTATCCACAATATAAGCTACATTGGTCGCAAAGTTTCGTTTGGGGTTTTGCTCATGTCGAGCTAAATAACCAAGACGATGCATTGAAGGTTGAATTTTATACCACGCCAAGAGATCGTTCAGGAAAGGCAGAGCTTGCGGCACAATTCTCTTTTGATAAGCGCAGTGATTAATTGAAAGTTACTTACCGAAATAGAATCTTAGCCTTAAGCTAAAATTTACCCTAAAAGGTAAGTAAAAAGATCGAGGATCCTGCTTTAAAAAAATAAGGGATCTTCGATCAAAGGCTTCGAAGATAATATTGACAAAAATAAATGTGAAATCTTACTGCAATAGGATATTTTTGCTTTAAAAAACAAATTATAATGTCCAATTGAATTTGAAATTTGGTTGCAGAAATCGCTTCAACCTATATGTAGTGAGAATTAATCTATGAAAAAAGTGTTATTTGGTCTTTTATTTTTATTAAGTCAAGTGAGTTTTGCTGAGGATGAAGTCAAAAAGTTACCGCCATTAGACCCCGGATACATGGGCGTTCACGGTATGGTTTTAGTTACTCATGGCTCTAGCATTTATGCGTCTCATTTGCCGCTTTATAATAAGCCTCATAACGTGCAACTACTCTATAAATTAGATAATAATGATTTGGCGGTATTACAAACCGTCAGAGATAGTCAACTTATTACTATTAAACCCAAGCCGTTTAACTTACAACGTCTAATGCGCGGAGAGAAAATGGTCATAGAGGCTGATTTATATGCTGGACATTTTGAGCGTGATGGCATGTTAGTGTATGACAATATTTCATTGTCTTTTGATAAACAATTGTATGTTCGTACGTTTGACGACATTAAACCTTCAAGCACCAAACAAGAGTACGATGTTGTTTCTTTAAGAAAAAACTATAAATTTTATATTCACAGAATTCAGCAGGCACCTAGCTTTGATCATATATTGGGTGTTGATTTAGAAGCGGGGTGTTTAAGCCGTTTTAATACTTCATCACCAGTACCAAAAGAAACTGAACTGCAATATAAATTTATAAACTGTGGCACGATAAAACCTTTGTATTTTGAAACTGAAGACTTTCAGGCGGCAGAATCTCATTAAATAAACGGATCGCAAACGAACGCGTTTAAGTTAACCCCTGATACCAATAAAAAAGTCGCCTAACAGGGCGACTTTGTTCATTACTTTATTACTGATATAGATTTTTTGTTCTAATTAAATTGCCATAAACACCTCCTTTTTTAGCAAATATGGGAGTTAATGAACCAGAAAATTAGTGATTATTCGCCATTTGGTTGTTTATTGTTTCTGATTCTTTTTTTGATGATGGTGTATGTAATTTCAGCACAACACGACGGTCATAAAAGCTAACTTCACTTTCATTATTGGCCACCACAGGTGACTCTTCACCAAAAGCAAAGGTCGCTATTTGTTGTTCTTCCACACCTTGCGCCATCAATAAAGTTCTTACCGACTCAACTCTGGCTTGTGATAACGTTTGATTAAGCGATTGTTCACCGATTAAATCGGTATAACCAGACAAGTCAATTTGCATCTCAGGCGAGTTATTTAATATTTGTGCTAGGGCTGATACTTGCTCTTGATAGTGTGGTGCTATCTCACTTGAGCCGGTAGAGAATTGTAGGCTCATTAACAGGTTATCTGCTTGTAATTGGCCAGAGTTATCTTGTTGTGATTCTAATACGACTAATTGTTGCTGATACGAAGCTTCTAAACGCTGCAACTTAGCTTGGTATTGACTTTTAATTTGCTCATTCGATCGTTGTTTTTGTTGTTCATTGACTAAAGCCGTACTTAATTCATCATTTTGATCATTAACGTTAATGTATTTAGCAACAAATATTCCGCCTAATCCCGCGACAATGGCGCCTACGGGACCCGCGACAACAGCACCGATGACGGCACCTGTTCCAAAACCAATATTTTCGTTATTGGCTTCTTGTTGATGTGTTTTTTCGGAGGCATGTACTGAACCTGTTGCTAAAGCCGCAATAAGTGCCGTGGTGATGAATAATTTTTTTCCAGTAATTTTGTTTAGTTGAGTTTGTGGTAATTGAATCGTGTTTTTCATGAGTTATCCTTTTATGCCATATTTTTTGTTAACAGTGTTGTTAAACAGTATTGTTAATTTATGCTGTTAAGTTATGTTGATAAGCCTGTGTTGTTGACAGGAGTTATTAAACCGCAAAAAATGGGCATTACTCTGCCCGAATAAAGGCAAAGCAGTGAGCAATTGTGGCAACAATATGGCAATTTCAAAAATTAAGCGCGTTAACGAGTAAAGTTAGATATAGTCGAGAAATGAACAGGCAACAGCTATTAGCTTCAAGTTAATCTAAACAATCAAAAGTGACCATAAATGAGTAAAAGAATTGCCATTGTAGAAGATGAAGCTGCTATTAGAGAAAACTATGCTGATGTATTACGTAGCCAAGGCTATCAAGTGCAAACCTATGCAGATAGATCTAGCGCTACCCAAGCTTTTAATTTGCGTTTACCCAACCTAGTCATTTTAGACATAGGTCTGAATGATGAATATGATGGTGGTTTTGTTTTGTGTCAGCAACTTAGGGCTAAGTCGGCTACCTTACCTATTATATTTTTAACGGCACGTGATAATGATTTTGATACGGTATCTGGTTTACGAATCGGTGCCGATGATTACCTTACCAAAGATATTAGTTTACCTCACCTAACGGCGCGAATATCAGCATTGTTTCGTCGCCAAGAAGCACTAAAAAAACCCATTAACGATGACCATATTACTCGTTCTGGGGCGCTTACGGTGGATAGCCAGCGTATGAGTATTACCTGGCAAAATAGCTCTATTGATTTAACTATTACTGAATTTTGGTTAGTTCATGCCTTAGCCAAAAATCCTGGTCATGTTAAAAACCGTACCCAGTTGATGACTGATTCAAAAATATATGTGGATGACAGTACCATCACTTCTCATATCAAGCGAATTCGCAAAAAATTTATGTTACACGACAACAATTTTGACTGCATAGAAACCGTTTATGGCATGGGTTATCGCTGGTTAAGTACTAATAGTATTGCTGATGAAGAAGGCTAACATGGCTAACGGTAAACGCTTGAAATTGCGCTTTGGACTTAGATCAAAACTGTTATTGCTTTCAAGTTTTCTGTTTGTCATTCCTTGGTTTGGTTATCAATATGTCTGGGAAATGGAAAAATATTTGCGCTTTGGACAAGAGCAAACATTAGTGGGCACAGCGCGGGCGTTAGCGACTGCTTTGCATGAGCGTGAAAACCTATTTAATAACCAAGCGAGTTTTTTACCTAATGTTGAACAAGGTAAAGATCTTTATGGCTATAAATTAACAGAAGCCGTGAATTTAGATGGTTTACCTAATGATTGGCCTGACTTCAATCAACGCACACATTTTTATAACCAGCAACAGCAGTTATTTGCCAACGAGCCATCAAGCCTAAATTTTAAAGCGAGTATCGGTAAGTATAATAATTACTTGTATTTGTTTTTTCAGGTCGTTGATAACCGCTTGATTTTTCGTGGTGAAAATACCCGAAGTATCACCAATAACGATCATTTAGCCCTGTCTTTTAGCGATACAAATAATAAGTTAAATCGCTTTATTATTAGTAATAAAAAAGCAGGTTGGATATCTGCGTTTGCGCTTACTGAAGATGAAACTGCTATCCCTGCGCCGGCGCCACAGATTCAAGGACACTGGTTACCAACGCCACAAGGTTATAATGTCGAGTTAAGAGTACCTTTAGACAACTTAGGCGATAACATTGCTTTTGCTTTTTTTGATGTAGATAAAACCAATAGTGAAGCTGTCTCTGCCATTGGTTCTGCAGACCCCAGTAAAGAAGAAAGTTTGGGAACTATTGTTGTCCCTTCGCCTGAGATTGAGCGTATTGTTAAAGGCATGCGTTATACCAATTCTAGCATTTGGGTTGTTGATC
>OLHM01000490.1_pt1 | contig 12253 bp, 12 predicted proteins | sample 1609611 | NCBI WGS metagenome assembly OLHM01 (sample SAMN05416891, study PRJEB24817) | seawater metagenome | isolation source: Sea water | place: Canada:Atlantic | collected 2013-11 | reverse complement strand
GATCTACATTGATACCCCATGTCTTGAACAATATTGTCTTTAACCATTAAGCTAATTTCCATCTCATCACCACATAAAGGGTTTTTATTCCTTGATTGATGTGTATGCTTTTTAAGCACTTTGTGGTTTTCGGTATTAGATGCAATTTCTAAAATTTCTAAGTCCATTATAATTCTTTAATTAAGAGATTAATGTTTTATATTTTGATTTATGGAAGATAACAATATTTTAGCTGTTGTGCTAGCTGGTGGAAAGTCAAAGAGATTTGGTGAAGATAAAAACCAGACAAAACTTGGTGATAAAACATTGTTAGAACACGTTTTATTAAAAATTAGCAATAGATATGAGGAGATACTTATTGTCTCAAGCCACAGCATAGATACAAAAAAAATAAAAAATGTAACAATAATTCCTGATTGTTTTGATGACTTTGGACCATTAGCAGGAGTTCTGAGTGCAATGAAATGGGTTAAAGAAAATCAAAAATCATATCAGTGGATTGCAACATTTCCATCAGACACACCTTTTTTTGAAACATCAATTATTGATGAATACCAAAAAAGAATTAAACTAAAAGATAGCCTGTTGTATTTTGTTAAGTCAAACAACAAAAGGCACAATATTTTTGGCTTATGGTCAATTGAATTATTAAAACCACTTGAAAATGATTTGATTAATAATAATTTTAGAAAAGTAGAGGATTGGGCAAATAAAATAGGGGTAAAAACAATTGATATTGAGCCTAAAAAATTTGATCCTTTTTTTAATATAAATACTAAAGAAGATTTAGAAGAAGCAAAAAAAATACTAAAAAAAAATTAAAATGATTACTTATAAAGAAGCTAAAAAAATCTTAATAAAATCAAAGATAAAAATTAAAGATGAAATTATTAACTCATCAAAGTCATTAAATAGGATTAATGTATTAGATATCTATTCAGCTGTAAATTATCCAGCAGGAACTAATGCTGCATTTGATGGTTTTGCTATTAACTCAAAAGATACAAGTAAGTTAAATAAAAATAATTCACAAAACTTTAAAATTTTAAAGACTATATCTGCAGGAGATAACCCATCTTTAAAAAAAACAAATAAATTTGAAGCTGTTGAGGTAATGACAGGTGCACTTATACCTAAAAATTTTGATACTATAATTCCAATCGAAAAAATTATTTTTAATAAAAATAGAAAATTTATCTTAATTAATGAAAAAATAAAAAATAACCAACACATCAGATATGCTGGATCAGATTATAAAAAAAGAGACTTGATAATTAAAAAAGGCACCATAATTCAACCTTCTCATATATTAGCTTTTAAAACATTGGGCATAGTAAACATTAAAGTTAAAAAGAAGCCTAACATTTTATTTTTTTCAACAGGAAATGAAATTTCTAATAGTAAAAATATTGCTAATTGGAAAGTTAGAAACTCTAATAGTTATTATATTAAGTCTTTATCTGATAATTTTTTATTTAACTTTATAGATGGTGGAGTTTTAAGGGATAAGGATGAAAAACTTTTTCAAAAAAAAATAGAAAAAAGTTTTAAATCTAAAATAGATATTATAATTACGTCTGGCGCTGTATCTGCTGGTAAACATGATTTTGTTCCACACATAATCAAAAAATTTAGTTTATCTAATTTTTTTAAAGGTGTTTCGATTAGACCAGGTAAGCCAGTATTGTTTGCAAAATTTAAGAAAACTGAAAAAGCTATTTTTGGGCTACCTGGTAATCCTATTTCTTCATCTGCTTGCTTTAGATTTTTTGTTTATCCGTATCTGCTTAATATCCTTGGTGTTAAGGTTGAAAAACCATTTAAAGCTAAATTAAAAAATAACTATTCAAAGAGTAAAAAGATTATTAGATTCTTAAAAGCTAAGTTAACTTCAACTAATGATGGAAAAATAGAGTTAGAGGTTTTAAAAGGTCAAGAATCTTTCAGAATTAAATCATTTGTAGAGTCAAATGTGTGGGGTCTATTCAAAGATGGGCAATCTATATTCAAAAAAGGGGAGTTAATTGATTGTTACTCTCCAATTGGGTCAAATATTAATATCTTTAAATAGATCTCATTTTTATTGTAGTACAAAATAATTACTATTAAATATCCATCAATGCTTGAGTTAAAAAATGAAAAAATTGCAATCCCAGTAGTTTTATTAGCGGGTCTTATATGGTCCTTTGGACCTTTAGTTGTAAGATACATGGATCAACCCAATTTAGTTCCATGGCAATATATTTTTGCACGTGGCCTTACAATCTTTTTGATTTTAAATCTTTACCTTTTCTTTGAGGAAGGAAAAGATTTTTATAAGAATTATTTAAAAATTGGAATTTCGGGTATCATTGGTGGAACTGGACTAGGTATTGCAATGATAACTTTCATTTACTCCATTACAAATACCAGTGCTGCTGTTACTTTGCTTTGCTTAGCTGCCATGCCTTTTTTTACAGCCTTACTAGGTTTTTTATTTTTAAAAGAAAAAATTTCACTAAATGTTTGGGTAGCTATATTTATTGCAACAGTTGGAATAATAATAATAGCTTTGGGTAATACAGAAAAAAATTCTTTATTAGGACTAATATTTGGAATGACTTCTTCAATTGGTTTTTCTGTTTTTTCAGTAACCTTGAGATGGAATAAAGAAACACCAAAATTTACAACTGTAGCATTTGCAGGTTTATTCTGCTTTGTAGTTGCTGCAATAGTTATTTTAACTAATGATATGGTTTTTCTATCCACAAGTTATAATGGAGCATTATTTTCTATACATGGAACGTTAGTTTGTATGGGTTTAATTTTATATTCTATTGGATCAAAAGCTATACCAGCGGCAGAATTAACTTTGTTGTCATTAACTGAAGTTATAGGTGGCATATTTTGGGTATGGATTCCAATTTTAGGAATTAATGAAATACCGTCGACTAATACGATAATAGGAGGCTTCTTCCTTTTTATGTCTATCATTTATTATAGTCTTACAATTAAAACTAATAGACGGTTTATTGCTCTTAATTAATTAAGATGGAAAGACCAGATTTTTTTAATTTAAAAAACGGTGAGAAGGCTAAACTACCTTTCACAGATCAAGAATATCAAAGACGATTAACTAATTTAAGAACCACAATGAGTAAAAATAATCTTGATATGATTATTTTAACTTCAATGCACAACATTGCTTACTATACAGGGTTTATTTATTGTTCTTTTGGTAGACCTTATGGTTGTGTTGTAACGGCTAATAAAATTTCAACAATTTCTGCAAACATAGATGCAAGCCAACCTTGGCGGAGATCTCATAGTGATAATGTAATTTACACTGATTGGAAAAGAGATAATTTTTTAAAAGCGATAGTTTCAATTATTGGAAGAGACGAACCTCCTAAGAATATTGGCATTGAAAATGATCATGTAACTCTAGATGTTAAAGAAAAGCTTACGTCTATTTTTACTTTTTCAGTTTTTAGTGACGTATCAAAAGATTTAATGCAGCTTAGAATGATTAAATCTGCTGAAGAAATAGAAATTATTAAAAATGGTGCAAGAATTGCTGATCTTGGTGGTGAAGAGATTGTCAAACTGTCTCAAGTAGGAGAAAGTGAGCTTGAAATTGCAATAGCAGGTAGAGATAGAATGGAGCGTGAAATTGCAAAAACTTATCCTGATGCTGAATATATGGATACCTGGGTTTGGTTTCAGTCAGGATTAAATACAGATGGTGCACATAACCCAAAAACGAATAGAAAATTAAAATCAGGAGATATTCTTTCTTTAAATACCTTTCCTATGATTTCAGGATACTACACAGCTCTAGAGAGAACTCTTTTTGTAGATGAAATTGATGACGCTTCTTTAAAAGCGTGGGAAGCAAATGTTAAAGTTCATAAAAGAGGACTAGAGTTAATTAAACCAGGTGTAAAATGTTCTGCTATCTGCCATGAGTTGAATGAGCTATTTGCTGAGCTTGGTTATCTTCATTACCGAACATTTGGTTATGGTCATTCATTTGGTGTCTTATCTCATTTCTATGGAAGAGAAGCTGGATTAGAATTACGAGAAGACATAGATACTGTCTTAGAAGAGAATATGGTTGTTTCTATGGAGCCTATGATCATGATACCTGATGGAAAGCCAGGAGCTGGAGGTTATAGAGAGCATGACATCCTAGTTATAGGAAAAGATAATGCTGAAAACATTACTAAGTTTCCTTTTGGTCCAGAACATAATATTATCAAATCATAAATTTATGAGTGAAAAAACTGTAGTCAATAGTTGGAATGAGTGGGATCCTTTAAAACATGTAATTGTTGGTAAGGCAGATGGCACTTGTATACCAGCTCCAGAACCAGCATTAGATGCCAAGGTTCCAGAAGACTCAGATATGCGAGGTCAGTTTGGACCAAGAATGAAAGACACAGTTGATAAGGCAAATCAGTTGTTAGATGATTTTTCAAATATGCTAATTAAAAGAGGTATAAAAGTAGATAGACCAGATCCAATAGATTTTAATAAAAAAACATCAACTCCAGATTGGGAAGCAGATACAATGTTTGGCTGTATGCCACCAAGAGATGTTTTATTAACTGTTGGAAGTGAAATTTTAGAAGCAACGATGAGTTATAGATGTAGATGGTTCGAATATCTTTGTTACAGACCTTTGTTAAAAAAATATTATGATGAAGATCCTAATATGAGACATGAAGCTGCTCCTAAACCAAGATTAACTGATGCAGATTACAGAAAAGATTATTTATCAGATAAAATTGGAATTCAAAAAAGATTAGAATGGACTGAAGATAAGTTTTTTGTAACAACTGAAGAGGAACCTTTATTTGATGCTGCAGATGTTTTAAGATTTGGTAAAGATTTAGTAGTTCAACATGGTTTTACAACTAATCTTAAAGGGATTGATTGGCTTAAAAGACATTACAAAGATCATAGAGTTCATGCTGTTAATTTTCCAGGTGACCCATACCCAATTCATATTGATGCAACATTTACACCAATTAAAGAGGGATTAATTATTAATAACCCTCAAAGAAAACTTCCAAAAGAACAAAGAAAATTATTTGAAAATAATGGATGGGAAATTATTGATAGTGCACAACCAGCACACAATGAGCCACCACCATTATGTTATTCTTCAACTTGGCTTTCAATGAACGTTCTAGTATTAGATCCAAAAACTGTTTGTGTTGAAAAAAGTGAAGTTTATCAAGCTGAACAATTAGATAAATTAGGAATGGAAGTAATACCAGTTGAAATGAGAGATGCTTATGCATTTGGCGGAGGCCTTCATTGTTGTACAGCAGATGTTTACCGTGAAGGTGAGTTAAAAGATTATTTTCCAAAACAATAATATTTATGACATCTAAAATTAAAACAAAAAGAGAGCGAGTTAAATTTGCCTCTGATAATGTAGCGGGTGCATGTCCTGAAGTTTTAGATGCAATTATAAAAGCTAATGAAGGAGACAGCACTCCATATGGTAATGATGAGTGGTCAACGAACTTACAAAATAAGTTTTCTGAAATTTTTGAAAAAGATGTGATTGTTTATCCAACTGCATCAGGTACAGCTGCTAATGCTTTAGCTTTATCAGCAATGACACCAGTTTTTGGAAGTATTTATTGTCACAAACATTCGCATATCAATACAGATGAATGTGGGGCCCCTGAATTTTATACAGGTGGTGCAAAACTTGTACCTTTAAATGGAATTAATGGAAAATTTACACCAGAAGAGTTATCTGAAAATATTGGAGGAGCTGGTATCGTACACCACACACAGCCTTCTGTAGTGAGTATTACTCAATTATGTGAAACAGGTGAAGTTTATCAGTTAGATGAAATTGCAGCCATATCTGAAACTGCTCATAAACATAATTTAAAAATGCATATGGATGGGGCAAGGTTTGCTAATGCTTTAGTGGCACTTGATGCAACTCCTGCTGAAATGACATGGAAGTCAGGAATAGATGTTTTATCTTTTGGTGCAACTAAAAATGGATGTATCGCAGCAGAAGCAATTATATTTTTTAAACCAGAATTAGTAGGCAATCTTCCCTTCTTAATGAAAAGATCAGGACATTTACTTTCAAAAATGAGATTTGTTTCAGCTCAACTAGAAGCTTATATTTCAAATGATATTTGGCTAAGAAATGCAAAACATGCAAATTTAATGGGAAAAAAATTAAGTGAAGGATTAGACGCTAATCAGAACATTGAATTAGCCTATCCAACAGAAGCAAATGAAGTATTTGCAAAATTTCCAAAACCTATCATTGAGCACCTTAATTCAGAAGGTTATAAAATGAATCAAGAAGAGCTTGATGGAAAAGCAGTAAGACTTGTTGCTGCTTGGAATACTAAAGAAAGTGATGTTGATCAACTTTTAGAAACGATTTCTCAAACAAACTAGAGACATTTTCGAATGCTGAATAAACTTCCTTCCATCACCTAGACACCTGATTTGAGTTTTGGTAGGGTTGGTTCATGAGTGATATTTTTCCAAAAGGATCGGCATGGATGAATGAGGAATTCATTCAACTTTCTGAAGCAAAAATTCCTATTTTAGATTGGGGTTTTTTAAGATCTGATGCAACATATGACGTTGTCCATGTTTGGAAGGGTAGATTTTTTCAATTAGATAAACATATTGATCGTTTCTTTAAATCAACAGAAAAACTCAGAATGCCATGTAGATTTAGTCATGAAAAAATAAAAAAAATATTAGCAGGCTGTGTTAAAAAAGCTGATCTTGAAGATTCTTATGTTGAAATGATACAAACAAGAGGAATGTCTCCAAATTTTGTTAGAGATCCTCGTAAAGCGACACCACGCTTTATGGCTTTTGCAGTACCATTTGGCTGGATACTTAGGCCAGAAGATTTTGAAAAAGGATTAGATGTATATTTGACTGATATAACAAGAATTCCTCCAAGTTCAATTGACCCAACTATTAAAAATTATCATTGGATGGATTTAGTTACGGGTATGCTTGATGCGTACGAAAGAGGACATCATACTGCTTTATTGGTAGATGAGGATAACAATATATCTGAAGGCCCAGGCTTTAATATTTTTTCTGTTGATGAAAATGGAATTAATACACCAGACCATGGAGTATTAGAAGGTATCACAAGACAAACGGTTTTTGATTTAGCAAAAGAACTAAATATTAACGTTAATAAAAAATCTATAACTATTGAAATGTTAAAATCATCTGAAGAATTATTTGCAACCTCAACAGCAGGAGGGGTAATGCCAATAACAAAAGTAAGTGGGGAAAATATTAAACAAGGAACAGTAGGGGATGTTACAAGAAAAATTCACAAACTCTATTGGGACAAACATTCAGATCCTGTGTGGAGTACATCTGTAAAGGACATATTGTTATAAAAAATGAAAAAACTTTTAGGGATCATCGTTCTGGGTTATAGGATTTTATAGGACAACTAGAACCATAACTAGAACTTTTAGAGATAAAACAAGTTTCTGGTGTGAGTATGTTTGAATAAGCGTTGGTATTCCTAGAAACAGTCTGGGAAAAAAGGCGCTTAAATTAAGCGCCTTTTAATAATTAAAGATGACTTTAACTAATTCTTTTTAGATGGAGGTGTTACTTCTTCTTTTATTTCCACTTTAGGATCCTCTATTTGATCTTTTGCTGCTTTTTCTGGATCAAGAGGATTACCTTCAATTTTTTTTGCTATCACTCCAGCTTTTTCTCTAATTGCCATTTCAATTTCTGCTGCAATTTTAGGATTTTGCTCTAAATAAGTTTTAGCATTTTCTCTTCCTTGTCCAATTTTTTCACCTTTATAAGCATACCAAGCTCCAGCTTTTTCAACAATGTCAGCTTTTGCACCAAGGTCAACTAATTCACCTACTTTACTAATACCTTTGCCGTACATTAGGTCAAATTCAACAACTTTAAATGGTGGTGCTACTTTATTTTTAACCACTTTAACTCTTGTTGAGTTACCAATAATTTCATCTCCATTTTTAATGGCACCAATTCTTCTGATATCTAATCTAACAGATGAATAGAATTTAAGTGCATTTCCACCAGATGTAGTCTCTGGACTTCCAAACATAACTCCAATTTTCATTCTAATTTGGTTAATAAAAATCATCATTGTATTTGTGCTTGAGATTGAGCCTGTTAACTTTCTTAAAGCTTGACTCATTAATCTTGATTGAAGTCCTACGTGGTGATCTCCCATTTCTCCTTCAATTTCAGCTCTAGGTGTTAGTGCTGCAACAGAGTCAATTACGATAACAGAAATTGATCCTGATTTAACTAAAGTATCAGCTATTTCTAGAGCTTGCTCACCAGTATCAGGTTGTGAAATTAATAATTCTTCAGTGTCTACACCAAGTTTTTTTGCATAAATTGGATCTAAAGCATGTTCTGCATCTATAAATGCACATATTCCTCCAGCTTTTTGAGCCTCTGCTAATACTTGTAATGCTAAGGTTGTTTTACCAGATGATTCTGGTCCATAGACTTCAATAACTCTTCCTTTTGGTAAGCCACCTATTCCAAGCGCTACATCTAAGCTTAATGATCCAGTTGAAACTGACTCGATGTCCATTGCTCTTCTTTGGCCAAGTTTCATTACTGATCCTTTTCCAAAATTATCGATAATTTGGGCCATTGCCGCGTCTAAAGCTTTGCTTTTTTCGTTGCCTTCTGCTTGTTGTGCTTTTGTAGATTTAACTACTTTTAGGTTGTTTTTAGTCATTTTATGCCTTTTTTATTAAATAATTAGTGTTCGAATCGTGTGTTAAATGTACACATTTTGTTCTTTTTTTCAATAGTTATTTTTTTTATAATAAAATGGCTTAATTACTGTATTTTTAAGTAATTACTATTCAACAAACCAATAGCTTGAAGAAGTTTAAATTGTGAAAGTAAATAATTTCTTTCAGAATCTGCTAAGCTTATCTTTGAGCTTAATAAAATTGAGTTTGATTGAATAACATCAAGTGTAGATCTTCCAAGACCAGTTTCATATTCAACTGTTATTCCTTCATTGGCAATCTCAGCTGCTTTAACTTGAGAGTTAACTGAATTTAATAAACTTTTTGAAGACTGAAGTGTGGACCATGAGATTGCTACATTGCTGTTATTAGTTTTTGTAGCACTGCTTAATAATAGTTTTTTTCTATTTTGTAAATTTCGACTTTTGTTTAATGAAGCTCTATTTTTCCCACCTGAATATATTGGCCAAGTAACAGTTGCTTTTAAAATATTTTTATCACGCTCGTCATATGATGAGCTCAAATCTTGAGATTTAGAATTCTCATAAGAAAGTTTTGCAGAAGGTGACAAATCAGATCGTGAAATAAGCACATCTTTTTCTGATTGTTCATATTCTAATTTTGCAATAATTAATTCTGGATTGTATTTTTTTGATTTATCTATTGCATCACTCAAATTATTTGGAAGCATAAGCTTAATATCAAAATTATTATTTAAGTTATTTATATCTGCAATTGGTCCAATGACATTTTCATAATTTAACTTACTAGATATGATTTCGTTTTTAGATTGAATAAAATTTGCTTGGGCTCCAGCTAATGAAGACTCAGATTGAGCTAAATCAGATAAAGTAATTTGACCTCTTTCAAGTCTGGCTTTATTAGTTTCAACTTGTCGCTCTAACAAACTAAGATTACTTTGATTAATCTTTAATTTTTCATTAGCTAATATTAATCCTGAATACGCTTCAATCGCTTTTAATAAAACTTCTTGTTCTTTTTTTAATAATTTTGCTACTGCAAGCCTAATTCCAATTTGATTTTTTTGAACATCAGCATTTCTACCAAAGTCTATCAATGTTTGTTCAATTTTTATAGATTGAGTAGAAGGATCAACATCATTAACTGACTGCTCAACACCTGATCTATTGGTCAATTTACTTGTATCTTCTTGACTTTTGCTTCCAGAAATTGTGACAGTGGGTAAGTAGTTACCTTTTGAAATTCTTAAATCTTCTTCAGAAATATTGATATTTTCTCTCTCAGCATTTAAGTCAGTATTATTTTTATAAGCTTCTGTAAGTGCTTCAAATAAAGTTACCGCTAATACCTGTTGATTTAAGAACAAAACTGAGAATAGGATTAAAATTATTTTTTTCATTATTTTTTAAATTTTATCTTTTCAATCTGATGATTGCTATTTAAATTCATTATAACTGATGAGCTTTTTATCGCATCTTTAAACATTTGTTGAGTAATTCTTTGATAAGTCTGCATAAAGTTTATCACATCTCCACTGCTCATAATCTTTAGGTTTTTCTTGTTTTTTGTTTGAACCCAGAGCTTTCTCTCCTGTTTTAATCTCCATTCTCTTAATAAGTTAAAGTTTTTAGCCTTTAAATATAACAATCCATCTAATTGCTTGAATAAGGCGTTGTATTTAGTTTTTAATTGATTGTTAACATAGGTTCTCCATTTAGCTCCTTGATCATAAACTTTTTCAAGGGAATTAATTGGCTTTTTAAGCTGACTGTTTAACTGAGGTCTTGCTCCAACACACCAACCTTCAAAAATTACCACATCAGGCTTTGTTTTGATTTTATACCATAAGCTCTTTTGGCACCTATCATCTATTGCTTTATTAAATGTTGGAATTTGTAAACTTTTAAAGTTTTTATCTTTAATTTTTTTAAAAAAATTTAACATTAAATCTACATCATGAGTTCCAGGCACTCCTCTCGTCATTAATAAAGGGTGTTTATTTTTAGATAATGATTTTCTATCTTTTCTTGTCTTATAAAAATCATCAATAGAAACTTTAAAAACATTTAACTTAAAATATCTTTTTAAAATTAAAGCTAAAATTGATGAGACTGTTGTTTTGCCTGACCCCTGTCCTCCTGCTAAACCAATTATTAATGGTTTTTTTTTATCAATCTTTTTTACTATCCAAAAACTAACAGGGATTAAAAAAGATTTAATCATCTTATCTTTGTTTTTAAATTTGTCTTTCTTGGTTTCTTGAGAAGAAATAAATTTAAAACAATCTTTTTTTACTTTTTGAAAACAATCATTAATTTCTTGCATAAAAAATTATTTTTTATCAAGAGGATGGTTTTGACCATCATTCACAGCAACATTTTCTAATTCAAAAGTATTTATTTCATCTACACATCCAAGATTAAATCCTGTCATAGCTGGATTAGCTCTTGGATTGTGATGCGTGTAAATTCCACAGTTAGAACAAAAATAGTGTTTTGCAATTTTTGAATGAAATTGATAAAGTTTTAATTTATCCTCACCTTTAACTATTTTAAAATCTTCATTCTTAACCATAGACATTATTGCTCCTTTTCTTTTACAAATAGAACAATTACATTTTAAAACTTTTTCCAAGTTATCAGGTACATTTATTTCTGCTTCTACTTCTCCACAATGGCATTTTAGTTTTTTCATTTATATTTCTCCTTTATTTTTTATATTAATTTCAAACATTGCTTCATTTCTTCTGTTCATAGGTAGTGTGAAAGGCCCATCATAAGTTGCTTTAATGGGTGCACTCAAAATCGATATGTCATCTTTTTTTAATTCATTTTCTAAAATGCTTTTATGTTTAGTAAAATTTTTATCAGAAGCTCTTCCTGAATATCTAATAACTGCATAATAGCCTTCTTTAATGTTTAAAATTTTTATATCTGAGTTAGATGGAACTGGTGTGTTTTCTTTGTTAAACTTTGAAGGTAAATAAAATTGCATAGTCATATTTCCTTTTTTTTCCATTTGGGTAACTGGTGTTGTCATCTTAATCTCTTCATTATCCTCGTTATTACCAGAGATATAATTAAATAATTTTCTAAAACTACTACCTTGATTTGATATATCTGTTTCAATAGCTAAACGATCAGAATATTTTCTGATTTCATAAATTTCATTTTTTTTCACTACTTCGTAATTTGCTTCTTCATAAGCCATACCTTTAGAGGTTATAATTAAACCAAGAATTATAATCGATAGAATTTTTTTCATTTTAATATGAGGATTAAACTATCTATGGTTGAAGTTATCCACAAGAGTACAAAATGTAGTTTCAATGTTCACGTTTTGATTCACCTTTGATTCAGTTACAGACTCAAAATACAACTTATTGCGTGTACTGTATAACTAGTCTATATATCAGAACAAAACAAGAACATGAAATTAACTATTCCCTTTTATTTACATAAAGCTGGAGCTGGCTTTCCCTCTCCTGCAACAGATTA
>OLHM01000485.1_pt1 | contig 12341 bp, 11 predicted proteins | sample 1609611 | NCBI WGS metagenome assembly OLHM01 (sample SAMN05416891, study PRJEB24817) | seawater metagenome | isolation source: Sea water | place: Canada:Atlantic | collected 2013-11 | reverse complement strand
ATACGATAGGTGAACTGTGTTTATCACCAATAGGTTTATCTATGGTGAGTAAGTTAGTGCCAGCATCTATGGCAGGAATTGCCTTTGGTGGATGGTTTTTAAGTACGGCTATTGGTAATAATTTTTCAGGCATATTGGCAGGCTTTATCAGTGGTGAAACGGGTATGACTGTTAACTCTGCAATCAGTGGCTTTAATTTTAGTTTCTGGTTACTAATTGGTGGCGGAGTATTTTTATTTATCATTGGACCAGCAATTAACAAGCTGATGCATGGAGTGAAGTAATTTTCATAATATTTAAGCATGACATAAGTATTATTCGATAATACCTATGTCATAATCCTAAGTATCTCCTTGGGATAAATTAACTATTCCACTACGTAGATCCAATAGACACTTTTTCAGCAAAACTCTTTTCATATCCGTTAGCAATCAATATGCATATTTCAGAGTGAACTTTGAATGGTTGCTATGCATCTCACCGCAAAGATCATAGTGTTCAGCTAATCATCATCACTAATTTAGAGTTAAATCAGCCACCTTTTGCCACTAAGCGAGTTAAAATCAGCATCAATTTTGCCACTTAAATATCATCAGGATTAACGATCATAAGGGAGAGTTTTAGCCTTGAGCGGACCTCGATATTTTATGAAACCATGATATGATTCGATTTTCTACAGCAAACCTTCATGCTCTATAATACTGCCTATTTTTTTTAAAGCCTCTAATCGCTGGCCACTAATGTTATGAACAAAGCTTAATCGCAAACAATTTAAAAATGTTTTGTTCGAAGAAAACAACATGCCGGGGGTCATTATTATGCCTAATTTAAGTGCTTTTTTATAAATCGTAGTAGCATCTATATGCAGTTCTAATTCAATCCAAATAGATAAGCCACCATCAGGAACCTTAAAATAAAAAGGAAAGTGCCAATGCTCATTGATACAGTTAATCAATAAGTTTCGCTGTTCTATTAAGGTTTGTCGATATTGAATTAAATGTCGTCGATAAAACCCTTCAGCCATAAAACTAGCCAAACCTTGTTGAATAGTTTTATTCGTCGCCAAAGAGTTCACTAACTTCTGATGAATTATTTGACTATGTTTTTCTCCTCCGACTATCCAACCAATACGCAAATCTCTAGACAGGGATTTGGAGATAGAACTACATAATATTACCTTGCCAGATGTGTCAAAACTTTTTAACGGCTCAGGTGTAAAGTGAAAACCTAAATCACCATAAATATCATCTTCGATAATCGTAAAATTATGTATATTAGCTAGTCTAATCAAGGATTTCTTTTCATCTAAAGAAATACAAACACCTGTAGGGGTAGAAAAATTAGGTGTCACAATACACGCCTTCACTTGCCATTTATCTAAAATATTTTGTAAATCGGAAGATTTAATAGCGTTGTCTGATGAAGAAGGCAATTCAATAACTTTCAATTTTAATAATTGTAAAAGCTGTAAACATCCATAAAAAGCAGGACTTTCAATGACAACTATATCTCCAGGTTCACAGCAGGTAGACAATGCTAGAAATAAGCTATTTTGGCATCCTGAGGTAATGCAAATTTCATCTGGTGATATAAATAAACCTCGAGAGCGGTAATGTTCGCTGATTTGTATTTGTAATTCTTTTACACCTTCAGGGTTATCATAATAGAGGCTGTTCGTTATTGGCTGTTGGCGCATTGCTCTATTTATATGACGATTCAATAATTCAATATGGCTGGTATTTTGTTGAACTTTAGCCGAAGGATAAATATCAAATGCTGCTCCATTTTCCATTATTTCATGAAAAATATTTGGTACCTTAACGAAACAAGGAGATTTAATTTGGGCTTCTTTGTCTAATATTGGGCTTTTATTCTGCCGCGAAAGTACATAATAGCCTGACTTAGGTTTTGCCTTAATAAGACCACTTGCTTCTAATTTATGTAAAGCCGTTTGTACTGAAACTTTTGAAATGGCATATTCTTCACTTAATTTTCGAATAGAAGGCAAGCGCTCATTTTCACGCCAAACATTACTCATTATCTTTTCTTTTAGTGTTGTTGCTAATTTTTGATAAATAAACTCTTTCATTACTAGCCTTCCAGCGCCTAACTCTTTGATATGTCTAACGTAAAGAATTAAGTATAATTCTGTACCTATATATTTTTATATTATTGTCTATTTTAATGACAGTGTCAGTAGATATAATTATGACAATTATCTCTATGCGTATTAAAAAAGTTATGACCAACTTATCCTGTATAAAAATGGATATTATATTTAATGCTATAGCAAATGAATCAATATAAAAAAGTACGTTCTTATAGTTGCGATGATGATTAGTAATATAAAAAATCAATTTATCTTATCGACGAATAAGATATCCATCTGATTATGCTTTTGTCAGCCTTCTATGCGTGGATCAGATATTAAATAAAAGTAACTCAAGAAAGTTACGTCCATGTTAATTACCTCAATGCATTATATTGAGATCTTATTTTGACGTGACCCATCCATCGATTGACATAGGTGAAAACAGTTATGTTGCCAAAGCAACGTTCATTAAATCAAAACTCAGCAAATACCAATAGTGTGTTAGATGCTAATCAATTAACCTCTTTACAACAAACCATTATTGGGTTATCTCCACTACAACTTGCGTGGGCAAGTGGTTACTTAGCAGCTAAAAGCGAACAAGATGGTACTCAACTTGCTCCTGTAGCTGCTGCTAAAATATTAACCATACTTTATGCATCACAAACAGGAAATGCAAAAGGCGTTGCTACAAAGTTAGCTGAAAGTGCAAAAGCTGCTGGTATGACTGTTAACTTTAAAAACATTTCAGAGTACAAACCAAAATCATTAAAGTCTGAAACTCATTTCCTTATCGTTACAAGTACTAACGGTGAAGGTGAAGCTCCAGACGACGCTATTGAATTCCATGAATTCTTAACATCTAAGAAAGCCCCTAAATTACCTTCTTTGCAATACAGCGTATTAGCATTAGGTGATAGTAGTTACGAATTTTATTGTCAAACAGGTAAAGATTTTGATGACCGTTTAAAAGCATTAGGCGCAACAGCCATTGCCCCTCGTGTTGATTGTGATGTTGATTATGAAGACGACACACAAGCGTGGGTTACAAGTATTATCGATACACTAAAAGACGACTTAACTAAATTAGGCGATACAGGTTCAGCATCAGTCGTTACCTTAAGAGGCAATGTTGAAGTTGAAAGTCAGTACACTAAGCAAAACCCATATGCAGCTGAACTTTTAGTTAGCCAAAAAATAACCGGTCGAGACTCTGCTAAAGACGTTCGTCACGTTGAAATTGACTTAGGTGAGTCAGGTTTAACTTACCAAGTGGGTGATGCGTTAGGTGTGTGGTTCGTAAACTCAGCATCGTTAGTTAAAGAATTAATTACAGCATTAAAATTAAGTGCTGACGAAAAAGTAAGTATTAAAGATTTAAGCTTAACGTTAAGTGAAGCGCTTACTGCTCAATTAGAAATTACGCAAACGGCTCCTGCCTTTATTGAATTTTGGGCTGGTGTTTCGGGTGATAAAAAATTAACAGCACTAGCTGAAGATAAAAATGCAGCACGTGAATATTCTGCAAAGCATCAAATTGTTGATATCGTTAAAGCGGCGTCAGCTGAAGTAACAGCACAAGCTTTTGTTGATGCACTTCGTAAAATTACTCCGCGTTTATATTCTATTGCATCAAGCCAAACAGAAGTTGAAGAAGAAGTTCATTTAACTGTTGGTTTAGTTAGTTACGAACATGGAGGCGCTACACGTTTTGGTGGTGCTTCAGGGTTCTTAGCAAACGATGTAGAAGAAGGCGCTACGGTTAAAGTATTTGTAGAACATAACGACAACTTCCGTTTACCTGCTGACGGCAATACGCCCGTTATTATGGTTGGTCCAGGTACAGGGGTCGCTCCATTTAGAGCATTCATGCAAGAACGAGAAGCTTCAGAAGCTGAAGGTGACAACTGGATGTTCTTTGGTGATCAAACGCTTACTCAAGACTTTTTATATCAAGTTGAATGGCAAGGTTACCTTAAGTCAGGACTATTAACTAAAATGGATGTAGCTTTCTCTCGTGACCAAGCCGAGAAAATCTATGTTCAAGACCGTATTAAAGAAAACGCTAAAGAAGTGTTTGAATGGTTAGAACGCGGCGCACATTTATATATTTGTGGTGATGCAAATCGTATGGCAAAAGATGTTCACCAAACCTTAGTAGAAATCATTGCTGAGCACGGCCAATTAAGTATAGAGCAAGCAGAAGACTATTTAAAATCATTACGTAGTCACAAACGATACCAGAAGGATGTTTACTAATGAGTGATTCAAACAACGAAAAAGATCTGATTGTTGAAGGTAAACATGCAGATAACGAGCGTTTAAAGTTAGATAGTAACTATTTACGCGGAACGATTGCTGAAGATTTAACGGACAACCTGACAGGAGGGTTTACTCCAGATAATTACCAGTTAATTCGTACTCATGGTATGTATCAGCAAGATGATCGTGATATTCGTGCAGAGCGTCAGAAGCAAAAATTAGAACCATTACACAATGTAATGCTTCGTGCTCGTATGCCTGGGGGTATTATCACGCCAACCCAATGGCTCGCGGTTGATAAATTTTCACAAGATAAAACAAGTTACGGCAGTATTCGCTTAACAACCCGTCAAACGTTTCAGTTCCATGGCGTACTAAAGCCTGATATTAAATTAATGCATCAAACATTAAATGAGTATGGTATTGATGCTATTGCTACTGCAGGTGATGTTAACCGAAATGTTTTATGTACCAGTAACCCTGTTGAATCAGAACTTCACCAAGAAGCATATGAATGGGCGAAAAAAATAAGTGAACATTTATTACCAAAAACTCGTGCATATGCTGAAATATGGTTAGATGGTAAGAAAATTGAAGGTGGTACGGAAACTGATGATGTAGAACCTATTCTGGGTAAGAGTTACTTACCTCGTAAGTTTAAAACAACAGTTGTTATACCTCCGCAGAATGACATTGATGTTCATGCTAACGACTTAAATTTTGTTGCAATTGCTGAAAATGGCAAACTAATTGGTTTTAATGTATTAGTGGGAGGTGGTTTAGCCATGACTCATGGCGAAAAATCAACTTACCCTCGTAAAGCTGACGACTTTGGTTATGTCGCATTAAAAGATACGTTAGTAATTGCTGCTGCTGTTGTTACAACTCAACGTGATTGGGGTAATCGTGTAAACCGAAAAAATGCTAAAACTAAATACACATTAGATCGTGTAGGCATTGAAACGTTTAAAGCAGAAGTTGAAAAACGTTCAGGTGTAGAATTTGTTGAAAGTCGTCCTTATCAATTTACTTTCCGTGGCGATAGGTTTGGTTGGGTAGAAGGTATTGAAGGTAAACATCATCTAACACTATTTATTGAAAATGGTCGTTTAATTGATAGTCCTAATAGTCCTTTGAAGTCTGGTGTCGCAGAAATTGCTAAAGTACACAAAGGTGACTTTAGAATGACAGCCAACCAAAACTTAATTGTTGCTGGCGTTGCTGAATCAGATAAAGACAATATTGAAGCCATAGCACGTCAATATGGCTTAATTAAAGATGGAACATCTAAGCAACGTCAAAACTCAATGGCTTGTGTAGCATTCCCTACTTGCCCATTAGCCATGGCTGAAGCTGAACGTTATTTACCTGACTTAGTTACCAAAGTGGAAGCTATTTTAACAAAACATGATGTGTCTGAAGAGCATGTTATTTTACGTGTTACGGGTTGTCCAAATGGTTGTGGTCGAGCAATGCTTGCTGAAATTGGCTTAGTAGGTAAAGGTCCAGGTAAATACGATATGTATTTAGGTGGTAATCATGGTGGTACACGCGTCCCTAAGCTTTACAAAGATAGTATTGATGAAGCGGGTATTTTAACTGAAATTAATCAGTTAGTTGAGCATTGGTCAAAAGAGCGTAATGCAGACGAAGGTTTTGGTGATTTTACTATACGTGCCGGTATTGTTACTGAAGTTAAGGTAAGTAAGCGAGACTTCCATGCTTAATACAAACAGAGAAGTCACTAATCGGTACTCATCTGTTTAACTGCAGAAGCCATTGCTGAGGTAAAGAATGAGTTATACCAATTAAAGTAATGAATAGATCATTCTTTATTTCATTTGGTATTATTAGAAAAGGAGTTTGCTGTAGCACAGCATTGACTGGACAATGGAATACTGTCTTAGTAAATAATATTGTCATAGATATTTGGTGTTCAATCGGTTGTAATGTCGCTGATTGAACAATAGCTAAGACATCATGTCCAGTTTCTATCGCTCTTCATTTTCAGTAATTAGAAATGCTACATGATTCGAATATTATTGTTGCTTGTTTGCTCGAGATAAACCAACAAAGAAACTCTTCTGGCTCTATTTCAATATTCGATGAAGAGTGTTTTAGGTATGTATGTGGGATATATCACTCAAAAAGAGAATATCTTTCAAGGAGAGTTACTATGAGAGAAAGGACTAACTGTCCCTATTGCCACAAAGCGGTCTAAATTTTTGGGTAAAAATCATCCCGCCTAACGATCACTTAGATACGATAGCGGACGTTGCCCATGATAAAAACAGGAACTTTTTTATCATGACGTTTTGCCTGTAAGTCGTTCAGCCTGAGTGTGAACAAAGCCACCATTGCAGTCACTCGAAACGTATTCACATTAACACCATTGCATCTTATTATTGCTGAATAGGTAAGTCGTGAGCTTTTAAGAAGCTCAATTTGTCCCAATAACCGCGCTGAAAAACAATGAGTCCATTTTCTATTTGAAAGAACCCACAACCTCTTAAACCTAATGGATCTTTCCACTCAAGCATCGCCCATGAACCATCTTGGAAAATATTTTCAGTAATGCAAACCATATCAGCATTTGCAAACTCTGCGGCAAACATTGCATGAATTGCAGATTTACCTTCAATTGGTTCGTTGGCAACTTGGTGATTAATTGCATGCTTGGCATAGAAACTTGAAATCTTATCAGCATCACCTTCATTGAATGCTTGAACCCACGACTCAATTAATTTTTTAGGTTGCATATTTACTCCATAATTTGAAAATAACATTACAGTCTACTTTAGGCACTTCTCACTAATGATCGTACCAATAAAATATAATTCATGAACATCTCATATTATCAATGAATTATAAAGAAAACATATATTAAAGTTTTTATTGGAAGGAAATGGACAAGATGAAACAGAAGTAGCTAACAGCATCAGCTCCCACTACAAAATAGACATTAAGGTTGCTAGTAAGCTGATATTTACAACTTACCCTGACAATTGTCATGCAATTAGCTTTTCAATAAAAGTTAGCATTGATATTAACTTGCTAGGATGGGGTGATAGGTCAAACACCTTCGTACATTCCTTTAGTTTTTCTTGTTTGAAGAATAGCTAAGTTCTAGCGAATCTTAATCGTGTTAGTAGTAAAGGGCATTCGAATATGCAGTCAAAAACTTTTATTTTTATTTTAATCGCTTGTGGAACGGTGATAGGGCTTGCAGGCACTGACTTAGTGTTACCTGCTATTCCTATGTTACCAACTTATCTTGGAGGTGATTTAAAAGCTGCTCAATGGGTGTTAGCTGCATTTGCTTTAGGCACAGCCATAGGTTTACTTATGTATGGAGAGTTAGGTTCTCGCTTTAAAATAGGAAACTTATTAGTGGTATCTTTGCTTAGCTATGCAACCATTTCATATATTTCAACCTATGCAACTTCACTATTTGAGTTATCATTTTTACGTTTTTTTCAGGGAGTTGTTGCCGCTGGCCCAGCAGTTTTTGCACCTGTGATGGTTAAATCAATGTTTGAATCACGCGCTGCAATTGCAATGCTTGGCCGTATTGGTAGTCTCGAATCAGTTACTCCTGCACTAGCACCAATACTTGGTGCATGGTTACTGGAAATGTTTGGTTGGAAGGCTTCATTTTATATCACTGCGATAACGGCATTACTTTTAAGTATTATTTGGTTGCTCAGTAAAAAAACTAGGCAAGGTTTTGGTTATTCACAAAACTCAACAGAGGGATACTTTTCACTCGTTAAAAATAGGAGTTTCATACGCCATGCATTAAGCCAAGCTTTCACTTTAGGTGCACTTATAGTAATTGTCTTTGCTGCTCCAACAGTCATAACAACCACTATGAATGGCAAGTTGTCAGACTTCATTACAATGCAAGTGATAGGCGTTGCTTTTTTCATCGTTAGTGCAAATACATCACATAAGTTAGTAGAGCGTTTTGGCGATGAAATAGTCATTACTTTTGGCTCTGCGCTATCTGCGCTATCTGCGCTAGGGTGTATTGCTATTTTTTCTCTTGGTCTATTTTCGTCAAAGCCCTCCGTAGAATTATTGTGGTCTTTCTTTGTATGCGTAAACTTAGGGTTTGGCATCAGAGCACCTGTAGGATTTTATAAGGCTCTTCAATCTGCTGGAACCAATGAATCTAGAGGCTCTGCTCTTATTGTATTATTTATAATGCTTACTGTGGCTATTGGTACAGCACTGGTTGCACCATTCATTGAAAAAGGCTTGGTGTACGTGGGAGCAATAGCTGCAAGTATTTCCATTGCTTCTGTATGGTTGTCGTCTAGATTTGCCGATAGCTGGGAAAAGCGATTCGTTGCAGAGGAAATTAGCTAGTAATAAAGAGACATATACCTGCCCCTAGTTTGGAGCAGATATTTTTCTTAAATAATATCGTCTTTATAAAAATATGAATTACTCTTTTGATGTAGTTCTAATTCATATTAATTAACTGAGCTTTTTAATTATTTAAAAATTCAGAAAGCACGTCAATATCTTTTACTTCTAGTTGATTAGAAATTTTCTCTACAAACCCCATACTTAGTAATTCACTAACCACACGTCTATAGACTCTTTCCGAGCAGCCAAAACGTTCTGCTTCCTTATAGCCTTGAGTAAAATTAATATTCGGTTTGTTCTTTAGATAGCGTTGCTCAATGTCCCAAGCAATATTATATATTAAAGGATGTAATATTCTGTTTGTTGTGACTTCAACGGTTGTTTGATAATGCCGTGAAAGTGACTGACAAAGCCATATTGATATATTAGGTTCGTTTTGCATTAACTCAGTGATAAACGTAATTGGAATAACAGTCACTTTTGTTTTTTGGCTCGCACATACATCAAATTGACATTTCGTACCTGTATGTAATTCAATCTCCCCAATTAGGTGATTATGAGCAGGATAACGACCAAGGCTTAAAAAGCGACCGTTTCTAGCAGAATGTCCAACAGTGAATTGACCCGATTCAATCCAATATAACTCACGCAATTCTTGCCCCTGTGTGATTAAAAGATCACCAGAGCTGAATTCCCTTTCTTCCAGTTTATGTTCATTTTTAAGCTGTATAAATAGCTCATAACCTCGTTGAGCAGAGTTTTTTAATGTTTCCATTTTAAAGCGAACTATTTGTTTGGTTAATAGAATCAAACATTAACATTGACGGAAAAATTATGCGCTAAAATTAATTACTACAAGATTTATTTCTACTGCATAGAAGTTTTTGTTTTTTAAGTATTAAGTCAATGTCTACTATTTTGGGGCAAGATCACAGAGCGATTATCGGACATTTATTTACCCGATAATCGCTCTACTTAATGGCGGTTTTTTATAACTTTCCTCAATTGTAAACATGTTACTTAAAAAATAAAATATTACTTTTTCAATTTCGCTTTTCTATTCTTAGAAAGACTCAAGCCATCTTTCAAATTTAGCGTCATTAAACTTATATTGATAAAACCTGCGAACAATTCAATTACTTGTACAATATAAAAAGTAGTACCTAAGGTTCCTGAAAGAGCTATGTTCTTTAGGAAAATTGCAGCAGGTATAAGTATCAACACCCCGTTTGCCGCTATAAATGGCATTCGTTTCTTTTTCATACCAATAACACCTGATTTTGCATTTGGCGCAAGTTTGTTACCTGTTATTCCAGCAATAGCCATCGTAGGTAAAAGTATCCAAATAGCATAAAAAACATAGGTTTTAACCGTTATTATTAACGCCTTATCACCTATTAGTTCTGACACTAAACTACTTAGAAAAAATATGGATATTAATAACAATGCTATTGTTGCTGAGGCTGCGTGTAATTTAATTAAGTTCTGTCTCATTTTATTTCTCCGGTTACCAAAGTGAACGATATTGCATATGACATGAACGACATGTTGAGCTTACGTCATCCATTGCGTTTTCTAATTGATTTTCGTCGCGTGCTTTACTCGATTTTTCTACTTGTCGGTAGAATAAAGACCAATCATTAAGTTTTTTCTCAAAGCTAGACCATTCTTTCAAAATCTGTTTTTTGCTACGTCCGTCTCCAATAGATTCTTTTGGGAATAGTTGCTTAAGTTTCAAAACATCCTGACTAACTTGATTTGCTAATCTTTCTGATTTTTCCCAATTCAATTCATCACCTAAGTCTTCTAGAATTTCAGTATTTTTTTCAATCTTCTTAAACAGCTGTTGACGCTCTTTTGTTACTGGTTGTTCCGCGTAGGAGTTACCGCTAAATACAACGAAAGCAAGCGCAATGAATAGCCAGTTCTTCATGTTCATTTTCTCATTCATTTAGATTAAGTTGGTGACAGCATAACTTGCAAATGATACATTTGCAAATGCAACATTATCATTTGTGAGGTTTATATGTTAAAAGTTTGGGATATACCAACAAGAATTTACCATTGGATTCAAGGTATTCTGTTTATAGGTTTGGCATTTAGTGGATTTGGGCTTTTTGGCTCTGAAGTACTACATGAAAGGTTTGGGATCCTATTAGCCATATTAATTTTATGGCGTATTGGTTGGGGGTTTATCGGAAGTGACACATCTCAATTTATACATTTCGCGCCAAGCATTAATAAATTGCGAGATTATGTTAAAGGTAATGAAAAACAGCATGTTGGACATAACCCTCTTGGAGGGTTAATGGTACTTTTAATGTTGACGCTGCTATTTTCACAGGCTTTAACAGGAATTGCTTTATCAGAGTTTATTGACAGTAAAGTCATTTTTGAACGACAAACGATTAAATTTTTAAAAAATGTTCATGAAATAAACGCATTAGCCTTAATAGTCGTTAGTTGCATCCATATATTGGCAATTTTTCTTTATCAATTAAATGGAAAGCCTCTGTTGATGGCTATGATAACGGGTTATAAAAAAAGCAAAGAAACCGCTATTCTTCTTTATTTTGCCAGTATACGTAAAGCGTTTGCTTTATTAGCTATATGCACTATAGCTATGATGTTTATTCTTAAATTAATGAGTTAGGAGATATGATTATTGACAATCCATATGAACCAAAGTTACCTAGAGATATGAGCTTTGGATGGCACATTGCCGTACTAGGTGCCAACATGAGCGATAGTTTAGATAAAGAGCTTAAAAGTATCGGTTTAAGTATAAATCAATGGCCGACACTTTTTGCTTTATGGGAAGAAGATGGCTTAACTCAAACAGAACTGACCAGCCGATGCAATACCGCACACTACACTACGACGCGTTTATTGGATTCGTTAGAAAAAATGGGATTGGTTGAGAGACAACCTCATCCTACGAGTAGACGGGCACATCTCGTTTACTTAACTGAGAAAGGAAGAAACCTTGAAGAAGAGGCCGTTACTAAAGCACGGGCTGTTAATGCTAAGTTTTTAAGCTCACTTTCTAAAAAAGAACAAGAGCAAGTAGCGTCACTTATTTTAAAAATGACAACGGCTCCACCAGTATAGATAAAAATATAAATGACTAATGATGAATTCCTATTTTATCTACACTACTGAATAGCTATATTCGGCGTAAGGTTTACATTAAGTGACGAGAAGTCGACGGCATCAATGATGCTTGAACCAGCCCCACAAACGAGTAGTAAATTTTGGTTAGTGTTTCCCTAAATATGAACAGGATTTCACAAAAGCTAATGTCAGCAATTGCCTAGGAGCTGAAGTATTGATTTAGTCACTCGTGATTGCCGCAATTCGCACTATCGAGACTTAATCACTTTTGCCACTTTACTGACTTATTTAGACGATGTTTTACCTTAAATAAATAATTCTATCGCCCTCAGGCTGTTTGAATGTTCTCCTCTAATGGCATCGCACACTTTAATAAAGGATAATCAATCCATTATTAAAGTGTGAAAACGAGTCAAAAAGAAGCTTCAAATCGTTTATTCAGCACTCTCATTATGCACAATGATGAATGTCATAGTCACTCTGCTCACTAGGCTTTGTT
>OLHM01000465.1_pt1 | contig 12732 bp, 8 predicted proteins | sample 1609611 | NCBI WGS metagenome assembly OLHM01 (sample SAMN05416891, study PRJEB24817) | seawater metagenome | isolation source: Sea water | place: Canada:Atlantic | collected 2013-11 | reverse complement strand
ATACAGCAACGGAGTAACGGTTTTGTCTTCTACCGCTTGCTGCATAGTGTAAGAGTGAATGATCGAGCCGAACTTGTTCTCTGTTTTATCATCTTTTAATAACGGAGTTCCAGTAAAAGCAATAAAAGCTGCTTTAGGTAAGGTTTGCAGCATGCGAATATTATTTTCACCATTTTGGCTGCGATGGCCTTCGTCAACCAAGACTAAAATATTAGGACTATCGTTATAACATTCAACATATTTAACGGCAGAGCCAAACTTGTTGATGATAGAGAAAATAACACGCTCGTTACCTTTACCTATTTGCTCAGCTAAACGTCTACCTGACGTTGCCATCGCTTCTTTTTGATCACGAGCCGTTAAAACGCCGCCAGAAGCGAAGGTTCGGCTTAACTGGTCTTCAAGGTCAACTCTGTCGGTAACTATAATTACGCGGCATTGTGCAAGCTCCTGAAGCCATATCAGTGCTTTTGATAGGAACACCATAGTGAATGACTTGCCACTTCCCGTGGTATGCCAAATAACGCCACCATTACGCGCACCTGGTCGTTTAACATCATCAAAAGTGGTAATGCGTTCAACCAAGGCTTTAATGCCAAAGACTTGCTGATAACGAGCAACTATCTTGCCTGCTTTTTTATCAAACAAGGTATATAACCTTGTCATTTCTAACAAGCGGTCTGGTCGTAATAAACTAACAACCAACCTATCTTGGTCAGTTACCGTTAAGTCACCTCCCGCGAGTAGTGATTGATATTCATCTTTTGCTGCGTTAGGGCGATGTGAAAAAATGGCAGTGAGTTGCTCATCAGATAAGGTTTTATTTTTTAAGCGAGCAAACTCTGCTTCTATAATGTCTTCTTCGTTCCACTTAGCCCAAAATTTTTCGGGTGTGCCACAAGTGCCATATAAGCTTTCATGTCCATTCACAGAAAGTAGTAGCTGACTATAGGCAAACAGATGGGGTATTTCGGCTTGGCCTTGGTTACGAATTTGTTGTGATACTGCTTCTGTTAACGTTGATTTTCCTTCAGTAGAAGAGTCTGGTCGCTTAGCTTCAATAACCACCCAAGGTAAACCATTAACAAAACAAACAATATCGGGGATACGGTTACCCGTGCCTTCGGTATTTTGTACAACCATTTCTTCAGTAAAGTGGAAGTGGTTGTTGTTAATGTTTTGCCAGTCTATCAACGCTATTGTTGGTGATGCCTTTTTACCGTCAATAAACTCAGTAACACCCACGCCATACATTAGGGCATTGTAAATTTTCTCGTTTGCACCTTTAAGCCCTTCGTTCATAGCAGGGTTAAGTTCATGCATTATTTTATCTATTGCTGCACTACTTAACGGGTGGTTTTTACCTGCAAAGGGGAATGTTTGTTTGCACAAAAACTCACGTATTATTGGTAATAACATCACCTGAGATGAAGATTTTTTATTTTTTAATAGAACGTCAGAGTTCCCACGCAACTTTTCGCATTGATTAGGAGGAATAAATTGATAACCTAATGTTGAAAGTAAGGTTAAAGCCGGAATTTTTGAACTGAACTCTTCGCGAAAGTTGGCAATTGGCAATGTCATTTATATCTCCAAAACTTAATTAGCGTAAAAAGCTTAAAGTATCGATAGTCTCTACAACAACTCTAGAGCGCTGCCCTTTACTTTGGGAAAAGCCTATACTTCCGAAATATTCTCCAATTAGTTCATCCCATGCAGCCTCATGCTGGCCCTCTTCAGGAGTAAACATGTCAGAATTAAATAAACATTCCTGTCCAAGCATTGTGGCAATAACTTGGTGGTGATCAGCACATAAATCGCCTTCTCTAATTGGTTCAATACCGTTTTCTCCTAAGAAAGCAGCTAACCTTTGCGCGTCAGCTCTCTCTTTGCAAATCGAACTAGCTAGATCTGTATCTAAACAGAATAAGATGACTCCCATTAATCTCAGAAGTTTGTAGCCAAAATCAGTGTTTTTAGCTAGTCCATTATGCCCTGAAAGCGTGTGATATATTTCTAAATATCGAATCAATGTCTCTACTTCGCGTAATGACAGTTGGTGAACTTTAATTACATGGCTAATTAAAATAAACGCAGCATCTTGATCTAATTCCGTTGCTTTTAGAACTGAACTTTGTTGAATCAACTGTTGATAGTGAATGACTGAAACATCATTCTTGTGATGACCATTTACTAAGAACTCAGAGGGTAAAGTAAAAGTGAATTTTACAAATTTATCTAAATAACGTTGAGCATCGACTGTTTGACCATAACAATGGTTGATTGAGGCTTTTAGCTGCTGAGTATTGGTGATAAGTACAAAGCTAACCCCCTCTACATCAAAGGTGTGTTTTATAATTTCCAGCATATCAACAGCAAAGTTTGGTCGACAACGATCTAGTTCATCAATAAATAACACTATGGGTTTCTGAGCAGCGATTTCTGCCAAAGCAGTTTGTAGAGCTTTGAGGTTCTTCTCTGCTTTAACATGGTCTTTTAGAATAGATTGGACTGACGAATCAATTGCCTTATCTGCTGCTTTCTGAATTTCTTTGTCGTAATTATCTACAACATCGGTAGCATCTTGCCTCAGTAAATGAGAAACACCCGCTTTAGCTATTGTTTTTAGTCCATAGCGCAAGGCCGGAATAGCTTTAGTGATAAATGACTTTTTACTTTCATCATCTGGCAGAACGTTGATAACCTCAGCTAAAACAGTCATCAATGGCTCATCAGCATGATCTGCTTTAAAAGCGTCAACATAGATTAGGTGATGAGCTTCTCCTTTGCTCATCAAATTAATCAGCTTTTGACAAAACTCTGTTTTACCTGTTCCCCAACCGCCGTCGATTACCATTGGTGATATATCAATATCTGATTGGATAAGCGATATTGCTTTCTCAGCAATTGATTGGCGGTTGAACTCATCTCTATCTTGAAATGTATTACTCATTCATTTCTCCCCATTACCTTTCTGACAGACCGTTATGGTCAAATCCTGGCGGTAATGGCTTAAAGTTATTATCACTCGAATCACTATCTTGATAATGGAATAACCTTAATTTTTCGATATTTAGGCTAGATGAAAGTATTGAGCAATTATCCCCACCCTTAACATATAATAAAACCCTCTTTTCGGTTTTACTTGGCTGCAAAATACAAGACCCACCATACTGTGAAGTATTTGATTGAACTGTGTAGCAATGAAGGTCTCTTACTGTTGACTCCAAAATATGTTGATAATAATTTGTATCTTTATTAAAAACACAGGCAATTAGTAGATCTAATTTAGACTTAAATAAAATCCTATGAGTAATATCAGATAACTCGAAACAGTTATATGTTGAAAAGCTTAAGCCTTTCCAACTTATTCGATGGTATGAATATTTTTCTGGCTTAGGTTCATTAAACCTTAAAGTTTTAAGTAATGCTTTCTCTGCAGGAGCATAATGGTTTTTAAGTCTCGGTATCACAGCACAGGAGTTATACTTACCATTAGACTGGAAAGGTAACACCTCTATGATTAGATTGTATGCCTTGCCACCAATGACCCAGTGTTCTAATCCAAATATCAATCCTAATTGATTCATTCTAGCGAAATGAACCACATTGGGTAGCCAAGCAACAGGTATAGATACTTCAGGGAAAACTAATAATTCTATATCATCTTTGACTGCTGAGTTTAACATCCCATTAAGGTTGTTAAGTCTATCCCTACTAAGATTATTCGGAACGTCTGTTCTAATTGCTGATGCAATATCAGCTTCATTCACTACAAAGTTAGCGAGACCAATTTTCAATTCTTTTTTATGCTGTTTTTCTCCAACCTTTAAGTGTCTAGTTTTTACTTTATCATTCGAACTATCATCATTAATATAAAAATCACTGATCGAGTTGTATGTTTCACTGTTATATCGGTCATCAAGACCGTCAAGCCAACTATCAACTTCCAAGTTATTGTTCAAGTGAATAAATAACTCGAAGGCCTGCCATTCATCAAAATGAATATAACGGGGTGTGAACATAACTTTCTGATTATTCAGGTCTATTTTATCGGAACTCAAAATAGACTTTTGACAAGTCAAGTCTCCTTCATAGTCAGTGTAATTAGCTAAAGGCCAAGCAACCAAATAATGTTTAAATAAATTAGCTAGACGAAATTTGGCGGCATTAAAGTACAAATAGCTATTATTAAGTCCCTTTTCTAAAGAATCTTTTTTACTATAAAAATATGATTCATGGAGAAAAAGTGAATCAAATTCAAAATCATCCACAGATTCAGGTTGTCTAATATCTAAGGCAGCAATAACCATACTAAAAGCTAAACTATTATAATGATGGATATCTTTTCGTAACCGATTAACAAAGGACTTTTGAATTCTTTTATCGCCAATATCAGCAGCTTCAATGCGATCAATTTCAGCTTCTAGATCGTGAAAGAAGTTTACTGCTATTGAATATTCTTTAAGAACAATGGCAAACTGATAGACTTTTTCCCACACTCTAAAAAAGCGTAAAATATTTTGCCCTTTAAATAATTTAGTAATTTCTAATAATATGTCTACCTGATTGTTACCTGTTGATGATTGGGATAACGATATTTGCTTAGATATAAATTGAGACAATGAGCCTTCACTTTCAGTTGCTTTTAAGACATTCTTTAACTGTCCTTTATCTCCTGAATACAAAAAATCTTCTGAAAATTTACTAAAATTTATTTGGCTATTACCATCAGGCAATAATCTAAATTCACTACTTTGCTCATTAATTGCTTCAATGATAACATCTAAACCAGCGAGACTATGCTCTACACTAAAGTAGTGAAGCATCATTTTTTTGGATTGAACAGGTAATAAGTTACTCTTCGAGATAACAGTTATATCTGTATCGTCTACGTTTATAACTGTTGAAAAGTAATTTTCAATTATGCTGTAGATAGGATTTTTTTGATCTATTTTAGGACGTTTAAAAACGAAAATAATGTCATCAACATAACGTCCATAATAGGCTGGCCTAACTATTGATGAAACCTCCTCATCAAACCCTGCCAAGTACCAATTACCCAAAACAGTTGATGATGTTAAACCAATTGGCAAACTGAGCTTATTTTTACACTCTTTGTGTGTATGGTTTAATTTAGCGCTGATTATATCGTGGTACTTTTTATATACTCTTTCTAGCAAACGAGTCAATAATAGTGCCGTTTCTAGCTTATCTATGTCATCACTTAATGCAGACTTAATTTCCTCTTCTAACAGGTTAAACTTCAAATCTACATTATAATAATACTCTTTAATATCTAAGGTAAGAATTGCTACATCGTCACCTTCAGTAGATATTCTTTTTGCCGTATCTATTGCACCAGTACGCCACGAATTATATTGAGAGAGGTAATTTTCGAAAATACTCTTAGAGTCATTACCATTTGACGGTGAAATTGAGCTTAGCGGTGTACCCTTTAATCTATTACCATAACAGTCTTTTGTAAGTTTTTTATCGAATATGGGGCCGACATATAACGTCCACAACACATCAATAAGCCATAACTCTGTTGGCCCATTAAAAAAATAATTGACTCTCTTAACGTCATACGATTCAGCATTCCGTTCATTTGTTATAAAGTTATTGGAGCCTAAAGGCTCCGATGCTTCAACGTCTTTAGCAAAAAGCTTAAAGTCTACTTTGTTTAATAATGTTTCAAACAAATTTCCTTCATCAACTCCTTCGATAAATAGGCTGCTTGCTATGGATGAAAAACTTTTATCACTTTTTAGTAAGTCAAATTCAAAGTCAGAGACTTGTTGTTTTAAAAATAAATTAATATTCTCAAAGTAAGCGAAATTCTTAAGGTATGTATATGCCTGTTTTAAATCATGCTGATTCATTATTAAATGTCCTTATTTAGTTTTTACTCTGCGCTTACCTGTTAACAACTGCTGCATTAACGCTTTTTTCTCTTGCTTTAAGTCCGCTAGTTGTTGTTCTAGTAATTCGACCTCTTTATCAGCATTGGTTAATGCCGCAGAGACTTTTTGTTGTTCTTTAACTGATGGTAATAAAAGTATTAAGTTTCTAATTATCTTTAAACTAACAGTTTTATGTGAAGACCCATCAACAGTTCTTTCGATTTGTTTTTTAATAAAGTCGGTATTTAAGAATTGGTAAATAAAATCACTGTCAGCAGAGTCGTTTGAAGAAGCAATTACAGTATTTTGTCCTAAGCAAAATGGAGTGTCTGTTTTTACAATGGTACTGTTTCCATAGCTTCCAACTCGACTAAAAACAATATCGTTTCTTTTGGGAGCGTATTTCTTTGTGTATGCATTAAAAACGTCTTTATTCACAAATAAAGCATTTTTTAGGGACAGACTGCTACCTTTAATATCTGTGACTCTAATCATCGAGTAGCCACTTTCCGAAAAAGTAGGTGTTTGATGAAGCGAATCTATCACCGGAAAAATAGAATTTAAAGTTATACTTTCCCACGCTCCATCAAACGGTTTACCTGAATCATCAAGTAAGCGTTTTTGTCCTGTGAGTAGTTGTTGCATTAGAGCTTTTTTTTGCTGTTTGCTATTGTCGATAAGGCGCTCGGTGGTGCTAATCGCTTTATCCCATGTGGATAGGATTTCGGCTATTTTTCTCTGCTCAGGCAGTGGAGGTAATAAAAATGAAAACTCTTTAATCTGAGAAGGACTAATATGTGGCACAGCGGTTTCGGTTTGAACAGACTTAACATATTGCTCAAAACGATGACCTGAAAAGTATTGCCTTAATAAAGACTGATTTAATGTAGGTAATGCGCGTATACGAGAAACTCGTTGAACGAGTAAGCATGGTAAATCTGACTGTTTGACTTCGGCCACCTTTAAACCAGAGGTGATCCATGTACGATCCATCGCAATCACAAAATCATGTTCTGCGAGTTGAAATTTGTTGAGTTTTTCTAATTCATTTGCAGGCCAACGCTTTACACCTCGCCACCTTAATGAGCCTGGTTCAATATTATCGCCTCTTAGCAACCGTATATCACACTCGTCTGAAGAGTAATTAACACTCTTAAAAGCAAAACCATTCAACAAATCTATATGCTTTTCAAAAGTTGTATGAATCCAATCATTAGGCAACATAACCCAACTCCTTCAAGTAGCTTTCCATTTCTACTTCAAGTGCTTTTAATTCACTTTGTAGTTGTACTCGCTCAGTACGAACCTCAACTAAATCGATCTCAGCTTCTTCTTCAAAGGTATCAACATAACGAGGAATATTAAGGTTGAAGTCGTTTTCTCTAATCTCGTCAAAGGTAGCTAGATATGAATATTTATCCGTAGTTTCTCGTGTCTTGTAGGTATCGATAACTTTTTGAATATTTTCAGGTGTTAGTTGGTTTTGATTCTTGCCCGATTTAAACTCTCTGCTAGCATCAATAAACAATACTTTTTTATCGTCTTTTTGTTTTTTAAATAACAGTATCGCAGCAGGAATTCCCGTGCCAAAAAAGAGCTTTTCGGGCAAGCCTATAACGGTATCAAGCAAGTTCTCCTCAATCAGTTGTTGGCGAATTTTACCTTCAGATGATGCTCTAAATAACACACCATGTGGCACAACAACGCCCATGCGACCCGACTCTGGTTTCAAAGTTTCGATCATGTGGCTGATAAAGGCGTAATCACCTTTGGTTTTTGGTGGTACGCCACGGCGGAAACGGCCATATTCATCATCAGAAGCACCTTCATGGCCCCATTTATCTAAAGAGAAAGGAGGGTTTGCGGTAACAATATCAAAATGCAGTAAGCCTGAGCCGTCTTTTTCAGTAAGTAGCGGATGGCGAATAGTATCACCCCATTCAATACGGTGATTGTCTTCACCGTGTAGGAACATATTCATTTTGGACAATGCCCACGTAGAGCCAATAGCTTCTTGACCAAATAAAGCGTATTTTTTTGATCCCTTAAAATTAGTGCGCACCATACGGCCACACTTCATTAATAATGAGCCTGAGCCACACGCGGGATCACATATTTGATCGCCTTCTTGAGGTTCTAAGATCGTCGCTAAAAGATCTGATACTTCAGGTGGCGTATAAAATTCACCTGCCGATTTGCCGCTGCCTGCGGCAAAGTGTTTTATTAAGTATTCGTAAGCATTACCGATAATATCAAGAGAACCAACACGACTTGGACGTAAGTTAAGAATGTCTTTACCAAAGTCTTCTAATATGTGGCGCAGAATGTCGTTCTTTTGTTTTTCTTGGCCTAGTTTGTCGGTATTAAAACTGATGTCTTGGAATACATTTTTTAACTTTGTGCCGTTCGCTTCTTCAATAGAATGTAAGGCTTGATCAATACGTTGGCCATTACCCGCTTCATGGCGTTTTTCATAACAATCCCAAAAGCTAGCACCTTTTGGTAATACAAAGCGTTGCTTTGCCATCATCGCTTGAATTAACTCTGGGTTGTCACCATGCTGCGCTACTAGTTTATCGTAATCATCTTGGTATACGTCTGAAATGTATTTTAAGAACAACATGGTTAAGATGAAGTCTTTATAGATAGAAGGGTCTACTGTGCCTCTAAAAGTGTCGCAGGCAGCCCAAACGGCTTTATTAACTTCCCCTTGAATTGCAGGGTCCTGATTGATTAGTGTTGTTGTCATTGCTCATATTCCTTAAGTTTATATTTGTTTTCATTAGCGATTTAACTATTAACAAGTAAACCACTAACCTAAAATATCTTTAGCGATGCCTAGCATCTGCTTTTCTCTGTTACTAATTAGCGCATTTAACAAACGCTTTTCTTGTTTAACTTTGTTGTCAAAATTAACCATTGATCGTTGCTTATCTATGCTTGGAATGACTAAAACAGTTTCCTCTAGTATCGCTCTACGTATGCTCCTTTGAGCACTTCCTTCTGCTGAACTTTCAAAATATCGTTGTGAGTTTACTTGGTTTAACTGCCAAGCCAAAAATTCAGGTAAAAGGTTATTATCTGTTACTTGTATTAAATAGTAGTGAGGCGCACATACCGTTGGTAAGGTTACTTCATTTACATACCCTGCGTTATTACGTGTACCGCGAGCAGCAAAAAGAACATCACCTTTTTGTAACCAATCTGGAGTTTTACGTCCCGTTATATTTGTGCGAATGAGTTGATGCCAATGAATGTTTCCATCGTTATCAATATCCCTGATCTGTACTACTTGAGCGTTACCTTCCTTGTTTTCAGGTATCTTTCCACGGAAAGGATGTCCTGCTTTCACAATCGCAACTTCTCTTAATGTTTTATTCATTATTTAATTGCACCATGTCAATGATGCATTAAATGTAATTTATGGAGAGATTTGAGTCAAGTGTTATTTTGCATCTTTTAAATGATGCAAAAATAATGAGGTGGGATAAATATATTTTATAGTTGGTTTGAGCTTAAAGTTTTTTCTATTGCTGTAATTTTACCTAAGAATCGATAGGTCTTATTTTTAGATAACTCTAATTGGGGTTTTAGTGTTTTTAAAAGATATGGATACTGGTTACAGAGACGTTGATATTCTTCTGACTCTGCAATACTTGAAATTAATCGCTCCCGATACTTAAACAGTTTATTTATTAATACCGGTTTTATATCTACTTCCTTTGGTGGCAATAATTTCTTTAAATAACCATCGGTAGAAAATTTATTATTAAATGATTCAGTTTGATGGTATTTAATTCTACTTGTATTATGAGGTCCTGTTTTAGTTAAATATCCACACCCAACCAATTTATATACTTGCCTATAAATAAATTTTCTTGCTTCATCTTCAGCTTTGTAATCATTACATTCAACGATATAGGCATCTTTAAGTTCACTAATTGTGAAGTTATTTATTTTTTTAAGTACTAACAGTACATAAATATTTTTATTTAAATTTTTCATCGTAATGCCCAACAGATAGATAGATAGATAGATAGATAGATAGATAGATTTATATATGCCAACATAAAGCTTAGTATTCCTAAGTATACAATATTGTAATAAACTTAGAAAATCTAAGTATTAAAGGCCTATATAAAGATGATTTTTTGGAAAACTCAATTAACCCAATCCCTAATAGGATCAAAAAAGCTAGGGTTCATAAGAAAATTTCTCAAAAAGAGCTGGGGATTAGAATCGGTTTGGATGAAAATTCAGCGAGTAGCCGAATGAACCACTATGAAAAAGGTCGACATACGCCTGATGTAGCTACATTAAAAAGAATCGCTAATGAGTTAGGTGTCCCTTTAGCTTATTTTTTCTGTGAGTCTGACCTTTCTGCAGAGCTTAACTGCTTAATAGACAAGTTGAGTGAAGAAGATAAAGCTAAACTTTTAGAAAGATTAAAAAGTCCCCCTCTTTAATGTCTATTTCCAAATTAAAATCAGATACCTGTTTTTAAGCCTATTAGCAGCGTTTATCTATAAACCAACATGTTGATCTTTAAAAATAAGCAACATAATTTTCAATATCAAATTAAACACTTAAAAATACTACCAATGCGGTTTTAGTGATAAATTTTTTGTCTAACTCATATGGAGCCCCTATGGCCTTTCAATTTATTAAAAATATAAGAGCGGCGCTCAACGAAGTACGTAAATCAAAACCAAAAAAAACATATATATCGACTCCCCCAAATCAGCAATTAGAGGGCAAGAAGTCGACCAATTATCAAGAGCATTATGATGAGTTAGTTAAACTTTGGCTTAGTAAGGATTATCAAGTAGAAGTCGGAAGTGTCGAAGCGGTTTCCATACTTTATAGTGGTCAAAGGAATACTAACAATAATTTTAATTATTTAAGTAATTTAAAATGGTTAAAGAGAGGCATGTGGCTGAGTGAACAGGTAATCTATGCACTAGGGTATACAAATACTAAAGATAACAGTGAACTTAGAAAAGTATTTAAGCTTTCAAATTTAAATCCAATCCCTGTCCTAAAGTTTCGTGAAGGGGCTCCTCACCCTTCGGGTACTGCTCACTTAGGTGAATTTATAACCCTTGAAGCTAAAAGTATTCAACGCGACATTTTTTTGTCTGAACATTGGGACAACATTTTGAAAACCCTAGTGAATAAATACCCTAAGTTTTCAGAAGTCCGAGGACACGAAAGAGGCTTGAAACAAAGTAAAATGACAACTAGTGAACTGTGGTTATCTAACCTGGATGATGTTGACTTTTTAAAAGAATGCGTCATAGATAAAGAAAATAATGATTCTTATATTAAAGAGTATGGTAAAGACGAGACTGTAATCGATACCCTACTCTTTAACTTAGAAGTAAATGTATTAACATTAAAAGAAGCACGCTCTGAAAACGCAACTAGAGATAAGGTTGAAGAAATAATTGAAAAGGTTAAATTAGATGCAAAGGGGAAGTTAACTGGCTTGGAATTAATCACCAAAGGTCTAAAAGAACTAAGTAAACAGGGCATAACTCCAAACTCAGAACAACTAGAATTGATAAAAAACCAAACTAATTTATCTTGGGAACAAAGATTATTACATTATTCTTCACCATTGCTAGAGGGCTCTTTTGAATTGGTGAAGAAGCAAATCCCTCCTTACGACAACATAAAATAACCATACAACACGGAGTCTATATTTTTCGAGGGGATTTTTAGGCTCATTCATTTTGTTTAAATGTGCAACAACCAAAATGCACAGTCATCTAAAATAGATGACATACAGTAAATACAACATAACGTGCAACTTTTTGGGGGCATAAATCAGCATCGTCTGAGTTTTTTAATTGGTCTTGATGGAAAAATCAGCCATGTTTTCAATAAGTTTAAAACCAAAGAACATCATGATGTAGTGCTAGCTGTTTTAAACGAGTTAAATGAGTAACCTGAACTCTGAATAAGCAGCACTTGATCAACATTCATCTTTATCCAACTCTCAGCGTTAAAACGTCGATAAATAGCCAGCTATTCATAAGCGTTTTGTCTTGATAATTGAATAAATTGAAACATTGACAAAGCAAATAACGACTTTAATTTTATTACTTTTTATACGTAACAACCTAAATTTTTTATTTTACTTAAACATCAAGCACTCATTATCCAAAGTTCAGGTTAAGTAAGTTATTCAAATGTCATAACAATACTTTATTGTCTAAAAAAGCCCTAAGCTAAATAATATTAGCTTAGGGCTTTTTTAATGTAGCAACAACTAACCTCTTAACCATTTTTTATGTGAAAGCCCCTTGATACAAGTACCTAGCCAACGTCCATACAACTATTTAAAACAATAAGGGTTACCCTTACTACTTTTGGCTTTCGCTTATAACGTCAGGTCCGGGGATTGATGGCCAGGCATTAATAACAGCTTTCACTAATGTTGCTAAAGGAATAGCAAAAAATATTCCCCAAAAGCCCCACAAACCGCCAAAAAATATTACGGCAATAATAATGACTACAGGATGTAAATTAACGGCTTCAGAAAACAATAAAGGCACAATAACATTACCATCAATTGCTTGTATTAAACCATAAGCAAGCATGACGTAGCCAAACTCACTACTTAAACCGAACTGAAAAAGAGCGACTAGAAGTACAGGTAAAGTAACAACGGTCGCGCCAACATAAGGGACAAGCACAGACAAACCAACTAATACGCCCAATAACAAAGCATATTGCAAATCAAGAAAAATAAAAGCAATGGTGGTGGATGCGCCAACAATAATTATTTCTATAACTTTACCGCGAATATAATTCAAAATTT
>OLHM01000456.1_pt1 | contig 12891 bp, 13 predicted proteins | sample 1609611 | NCBI WGS metagenome assembly OLHM01 (sample SAMN05416891, study PRJEB24817) | seawater metagenome | isolation source: Sea water | place: Canada:Atlantic | collected 2013-11 | reverse complement strand
TTATTCTATAAGGTGTTATAAGGTTTAAAAAATTAAGTTTATTAAAGCCTTATATTGGTCTCTAACGTCTAATCTGTTAAAATTGATTAAAAATAGTGCAAGGATGTTAAATGGCTGGGCAATATTCACATAGACAATTCTTTAGACAAACACCTAATGCATTATTACTCAGGTATTTTGAACATAAATCCATAGCCTTTAATGTCGATTTTACTGCTATTAATGAAAATAACAGCGATACATTATTCAATGCCCTAATTGCGTTAGAAGGTGGCGAACAAACGATTGTTGAAGCTGACTTTAAAGCAATAAATGCTTTAGCTTGTGAGGCGGGTATTCAAGCCTTAGTTGATGAGTCGGCTTATTTTAATGATGAAGCTTTTGTAGCTAAAATTGCCCCGATTGAGGGCTTTCATGCTAAAGCATTATGGGCGTTTATTGAAAAACCTAACTATTGGCATTGTGCGGCAATGTTTTTACATGCTGATAATGTGAGCGCGTCTTATTGGAAAAAACGCATCAACTTACCGCAAATAACACATGATATTGAAGATGAAGCAATAGATGCGTTATCACATGCCATTAGTGATTACTTTTATAACAAAGAAGCTCGTGGCAAGCATTGTAAAATAGAGGCATATAGCCGCCATGATAGAGAATATCTGTTTTCTTATCCTGAAGATCATGCAAAATCTGACGTTGAATGGGTAAGTGACTCGTTAACTAGTCGTGCTTTTCATCCTGCCTTTGAAATTATTTTTGTTTATTGTGCCAAAGAAGGCTCTTTAGATATTTATGCACCTAAAAATACAAAATCCGTAGAAGAGTTACAAAAACTGTTTGCGAAACATATTTTAAATGTTGATAGCCTTGCAGACGGTAAAATAGATAAACGTGTTTATGAGCTTGATAGTGTGGCTGAGCCTAACTTTGAATTTACTATAACGCCTGAATCAGGCATTGAAAGTGCGGTGGTTACTCACCTACGATTAACCTTGAATACCCAACCTAGAAAGCGTATTACTTTAGAAGCTGATACTAAAAAGTCTGCCAATGCAGTTTATGATTTATTAGGCGAACTCGATTTACCTGACTATTTTATTACTCAAGTAGGCGTAAAAGTAACGTTTACAGCGCAAGGAAATCAACGTGCTACGTCAAAACGTTTTAATATTACTTATCCAAATAATTGTGCTTTACATCATGAAGGGAAGGACTTAAAAATTCGTGAAATGCTGATTGGTTCAGGCATTGAACCTCAAAACAATACTGATACTGATTAATGAATCTAAGCCAAGTATTGAATGCATTATTGCAAAATTTAACGCAATCCTTAAAACAAGGTGATGACAAAGTAATATATCGTTTTGAAGATGTTCAACAATGGCAAGCTGGCGTCTTAGCGACATTACTTTATTATAAGCTGATTAAGTCAATATCTGCCGCGCAAAGTATGGAATGCCAAGGCTGTGAGAATACCTGTTTTATGGACGTTATCAGCCATCAAGTGAATGATAAGCAACGTAGTTACATTGTCTGTGATGATAGCGAAAAACAAGCGCTAATGGGGCGTATTACAGTTATACCTGAACAGCTTAAACAATGGCAAGTAAGCATTAAAAACTTAGCACATGTGCTGGTGGAGTTGTTTGGGTTTGATGACTTTAAATTTTCCTCTAAACAAGATTATATTCCTTTAGGCATGTTAAATAGCGATAATAACGGCCGTAAGTGGGCGAGTTTATATAAACAACCATTAGTATTAGACCTAAACCAAGTACAAACACCGTTAACAGAATTACTTTTTGTTGATAACAATAAACTAAGGATTGATCATGCTCGCATTAATGCGATATTAGCGGTTAAACAACCCGTTAAAGCAAAGGGTTATCAATCAAACACCAATAAGCTAGACCAACGCAAAGCTAACACCCAAGCCATGTATAAAAGCTGGCAAGATGCTTTTGAACAATTGAAAGTAGATAACCCCAAGAAACCAAACCAGCCGAAAAAGCTTAAAGGTTGGTACGCCTATCAAATTTCAAAAATGGATATTGCACAGGGTCGAGACCCTGCAACCATCAAAAGAAGTTTAAAAAACTAAAATAGTTAGGGGGAAACTTTACCCCTGCTACAGACGCCTATTTATAAAGCCTAGCGCTACATTTTAATATCCTAAATTTAAAAGATAAAAACTTAAATACTTGTTTTATATATTTTTGTTTTTTCCTTATCGGCATTTTATCGCCCAAATCGCCCACATAAACTCGCTCTTACATTCATTGAATAACTAAGAGCACTTAACATGTCTAATAAAATTAATCGTTTACCCGCAGTAATAGAGAAAACAGGTTTATCAAGAAGCAGTATTTACCTACGTATGAATAAAGGAGAGTTTCCACAAAGTATTTCACTAGGTGATCGCGCAATTGGTTGGCTTGAAGCCGATATAGAACAATGGCTAGAAGATAAAATCACAGCAAGTAAAAAATTGGGGGATTTATGAAACGAAATCACAACCCTAATACGTGCAAAATCCACCTTAGTTATACGGTGGAGGAGGCCGCTTTACTTTATGAAGTGCATAAAAGAACGGTACGAAATTGGATCATAAAAGGCTTGTCTATTTGTGATGATAAACGACCGTTATTAATTTTAGGTACAGATTTAAAGCAGTTTTTAAAACAACAACGGCAAGAAAAAAAACGTACGTGTAAACCGTCTGAGCTTTACTGCTTGAAGTGTCGAGAGCCGAGAATACCCGATCAAAACACGCTTCAGTTTATTGAAGAAACTAACACCAAAGGGCGAGTGATTGCCCATTGTTCTGTCTGTAATTCACGGATGAATAAATACTTCAAGTTAGACGATTTAGCAGCAATTCAACGTGATCTAGCGGTGATATTACCGCTACACCAAAAACACATAGGTTAGATGGTTAAACCCTTCCTGAATTGTACTTTAAATAGATAAGGTAAAATGATGAATAAGCACAACCCAAACAATGTAAGAATTAACCGTAAATATTTCATATTTTTAAAAGAGGCTAAACGACAAGATGAGTCGACAATTGATGGTGTAGCAAAAGCAATAAATCGCTTTGAACAATATACCCAATTTAAAGATTTTAAGTTGTTCCATCATCAACAAGCAGTAGGTTTTAAAAAGCATTTAACGAACCAAAAGAATGAAGTGACCAAAAAGCCATTAAGCAAGGCAACATTAAATACTACGTTGCGGCATTTAAAAACGTTCTTTCAATGGCTGTCGAGGGAAGCTGGTTATAAATCACGGATTAATTACAGAGATACTGAATACTTTAATTTATCCGAAAAAGACACGCGTATAGCAACAGCTAAACGTAAAAAGCCAGTACCTAGCACTGAGCAAATAAGTCATGTATTAGGGAGCATGCCAGTGACTACAGCTATTGAAAAACGTAATAGGGCATTAATAGCATTTACTTTATTAACAGGTGCAAGGGATAGCGCTATTGCATCATTAAAGATTAAGCATGTTAACTTAATTGAACTAAACGTGTTTCAAGATGCTAGAGAAGTGAAAACCAAATTTAGAAAAACGTTTAATACTTACTTTTTCCCCGTGGGAGAAATACCGCTAAACATAATAAAAGAGTGGATTGAACATTTAACCAAAGAACTATTATTTAGCCCAGATGATCCATTATTTCCGAAAACTAAAATGGTGGTGGGTGATGACAGAAGGTTTAAAGCTGGTGGTTTACTGCGCGAACACTGGAAAAATGCCGATCCTATACGAAAAATATTCAAACAAGCTTTTGAAAATGCTAATTTGCCGTATTATAACCCGCATAGTTTTCGTAATACGCTAGTAAGGTTAGGCGAGCAACAATGCCAAACACCTGAAGAATTCAAAGCATGGAGCCAAAATTTAGGCCATGAAGGGGTATTAACCACGCTATATAGCTATGGTGAAGTACAAGACTACCGACAAGCAGAACTACTTAAAAAGCTAAGAGAGCCAAGACCAGAAGTAGCGCCAGAAAAACAAGCTGAGTTTGAAACGATGTTTAAGAAAATGATGGGTAAGCATTAAAAAATATTGGCTTATAGGAATTTAATAGTGATTTACTGCATAGACGTAAACAATAAAGAAAGGCTAGATTGTATTTCAATAGCTAAAAATTTTGTTGATTGGGAAGATCAGATAGCAAGTGATCGTTATAGCGATGCTTTTAATTATGAAGTGTTATCACTAATCGTACTTGTTAATAATGGAAGTCCAATAGGTTATTGTTCTTATTTTGTTGAAGTAAGGGAAGATATTTATGATCCAGAAAAAAAATACATTAACTATTTAATTGACTATGTCTTTATAAAAGAAAAATACAGGGGCTACAAATATAGTAATTTACTTTTAGAGCACATAAAAAATTGTGTATCTGGAAATTTAGCTAAGGATATAAATTATTTTTTAAATTCATCTGATTATGCGTCTAAAGAGGGCAATTTATTTGGTTTAAAAATAGATTTTCATTTGAAAAATAAAGGGTTAATGTGTTTTTGTAATGATAATTAAATAATCACTGTTTAAAACGGTTAAGCTGTTAAGTGTAAGGGTACAATTTCATCGTTTGAAACCTAATAAAAAAGCAAAGGAAAATCATATTGTCTCATAAATTTTTAAGGCCAAAAGAAACATTATCTAAACTAGATGCTTACAAAATAGCTCTTGAGACAAGGAATCTTGAAATAGGTTTATTCTGGCAACGATCAAATTACTTTCTAGTTTTAAATGTGGCTTTAGCTTTAGGCTTTTTTAAAGTTGAGAATAATATTTTATATTCGACGGCTCTATCTGTATTTGGGGCAATTATTTCTATACTTTGGCTTAGAGTCAATTTAGGCAGTAAATTTTGGCAATCTCGATGGGAAGAAAGACTTAAAATTCAAGAGTCAATTTTAGCCCCTAATTTAAATTTTTTTGCAGCAGAAGATCAAATTATTAATGATGATGTAAAAAGAAATATATTAGAAAATAAGCCAAGAAAACGCTGGTTTAAAAAAGCAATGGATGAAGGAATAATGAAACGTCATTCAGTTAGCTATAATATGATCTTGTTATCAGTATTATTTATTATTGGATGGTCAGTATTATTTTATATAACTTTTTTTATCAGTAAAATATAAAGACGTTTATAAACGCCTGTAAGCTAGTAAATAAAACGTTGATATAAACTTTATGTACTACTAAAAGTATTATTAGCTGCTTTTGCTTTGATTAATGATTTTATTTATTAAGTGGTTATATTACAAAGTGGACCCCCCTCAGTACTAAACAATATTCAAATGCTTAATGTTATCCATACTACTTACTTTACCCGTTGCAGCATTTTCAATATGCTGTGACCACCAACACATTAACACGCGTCTACGTTCAATATATTCAGCGCGATTATAAACGCGTCTGACTCCGTTTTTATCTACATGGGCAAGGGCTGCTTCAATAACATCTGGATCATGGCCTTGTTCGTTTAAGGTTGTACTGGCTAAAGCGCGTAAACCATGAGCAACGAGTCTATTTTTATATCCCATACGACCTAATGCTTTATTCGCTGATTCAGTATTACAGTGGGTATGGTGATTATTGTAAGAGGGAAATAAATGTTTTCTATCGCCGCTTACTGGTTTTAAGCGTTCTAATCTTTCAATTGCCTGTGGTGATAAAGGAACTTTATGCTCTAAGCGCATTTTCATACGCTCGGCAGGTATAACCCATAGTTTATTTTCTAAGTCTATTTCTGACCATTGAGCTTTAGCACTTTCACTGGGGCGTGTCATTGTGTGCAATTGCCATTCTATTAAACATCGAGTTACTAGCTTTATGCTGGCGTAGCTTATGTCTTTCATTAGTTGACCAAGTTCGTTAGGTCTAATGGTTGCCATATTGGTGACTTTGGGTGTTTGAAACGCGCTACGAATACCAGATAATGGGTTATGGTGTAATATCCCCGTATTAACGGCATGGGTCATTATATTATTTAAATGACCGATGATTTTACCCGTTGTTTCTAAGTTACCTTTGGCGGCTAATGGTTTTAACGCTTCAATGGCTTCAGGCGCTAAGATTTTATCAATAGGGCGGTGGCCTAGTTTTGGGAATACGTGGTTTTCAAACTTGCGCCATAAACTTTTAGCGGTATTTTCTGCAATGGTAGTTTTCTTAATCGCAAACCAGTCAGTAGCCACACTTTTAAATGTGTTACTGGCGGAAAGTACTTGTTCGCGATGTTTATCGTCTTTGGCTAATAGCTCTCTTGCGGCTACTCGTTTCTTTCTCGCCTCAGCTAAAGAAACTTCAGGATAAGCACCCAAACCTATAGAGGTACGTTTTTTGGTGAAAGGTTTGAAGTAGTCAAGTAGCCAAGATTTAGTGCCATTGGTTTTAACTCTAAGCTGTAAGCCACCACCATCACTAAGCTTATAAACTTTGTCTTTGGGTTTAGCTTGTTTTACTTCAGTGTTAGTTAACGTAGTAGTTCGAGCCATTTAAGTAGTACCACTTTTGATATTTATATACAGGTACTACTAAAGGTACTACTTAAAATTGAGGATGTCACGAAACCGTATGAAATAGCTTTAGACATAAAAAAACCCGTAAAACCTTTGGTTATGGGCTTTACGGGTTTTCTTAGAGGGTTATTAAACCCTAATTTGGTGCTCGCTACGGGACTCGAACCTGTGACACCTTGCATGTCATGCAAGTACTCTAACCAACTGAGCTAAGCGAGCACATGTTGATAACTCAACGAGCGCTATGTTAGCTTTTGGTTAATCGCCTTGCAAGTAGTTTTGTTTAATTCAATTGAAAAAAAGATTCGTTTGCTGGTTTTACCATCAATATGTCCGAAAGTTGCGCTAGTCATCTATTTTACCTGAAGAAATATGTACTAAGTTGTCAGTCTCTTCCGGCACAAAAGTATTATTCTTAATTCGCTCTTGAATTATTCGTAAGCGCCAAGCAAGCAATATTGCTGCTGTGGTCAAACCCACAATAAAACCAATCCAAAAGCCATAAGGTCCTATTCTCGGAACAATCCAATCGGTTACCCCTAAGATCAAGCCTACAGATAAACCCACAAGCCAATAAGATACAAAGGTTATATATAATATAGATTTAGTATCTTTATAGCCACGTAATGCTCCTGCAGAGACAACCTGAATGGTATCTGAGAATTGATAAATAGTAGCCAGTAACATTAAACTGGCTGCTAATTCAATAACGGGGGCTTCTGTACTATAAATTCCAGCGATTTGCGTTCTGAAAAGCACCGTTATTAGCGCCGTGATACAAGCTAGGGCTAAGCCAAGCACAATTGAATACAAGGTATAGTCTCTGGCTTGTTTGAAGTCTTTATTACCAATAGCAAAGCCGACTTTAATAGTGGTAGCCATGGCTATACTTAACGGCACCATGAATACTAAGCCAGTAAAGTTTAATGCGACTTGATGACTTGCAACAACTTGCGCGCCAAAGGGTACTAAAATAATGGCAACAATAGCAAAAAGGCTCACTTCAAAAAGAAGTGATAAAGCGATTGGAATACCTAAGCCAAGTATTGCTCTTATTTCAGCAAATACAGGCCAATAAAACGCACTAAATAAATTTGCTTGTTTGAGTACCTTTGAGTAAAAGCAATATACAAGCATACTGATAAACATAGACCAGTAAACAAGTGCTGTGGCTACTCCACACCCGGCACCACCTAGAGCAGGCATGCCAAATTTTCCATAGATGAATATATAATTAGCAGGGATGTTAACCAGTAAACCTATGATACTAATAACCATTGTTGGCTTAGTGTATGAAAGGCCTTCGGAATAATTTCTTAGTACAAGGTATAAACAAAACCCAGGTGCACCCCAAACAATAAAGCCTAAATAATCGAACATTAACTCTTCTAGGTTGCTCTCTAAAGTGACAAGTGGTGACACTATCGGAATGAGCAGGTAGTAGAGAAGTATCAGTGATAAACCTAACACTAAAGATATCCAAGCAGTTTGGTAAGTTTGTTCCACTATTTTGGTATAGTCTTTGGCACCGGCAAGCTGAGAAACAATGGCAGAGAGTGCCATTATTAAGCCATAAATGGTCAATATAAGTGGTAACCAAATACTATTTGCCACGGCAACCGCGGCTAAATCAGTTGCACTCACGCGGCCAGCCATAACAATATCGACGAATCCCATTAAATTTTGAATTAATTGGGCGATTAAAATAGGGTAAGTGAGTTTTAATAAGCTTTTACTGTGGGTGAAGAAGTCAGCTAAATTCATGTCGTCGGTTACTTTAGTAAAGAAGGAGGGAAAACGATTATTGGGTAGCGCTAATTTTCAAGCATCATAGATGAGATAGCCCAAGCAAACAAGGCTAAAAGTCTCTTAGGAAGTAAAGTAACTAGGTTTTATCAGTACAATTTATTGAGTTGTGAATAATGAAGTCTAGAAGACTTGTTCATCATCACTATCTACTGTTAATTGAATTTTTTTTCTATATTCATCAACATGTAAGTTGTAGTGTATTTCCATACAACAAGAAGGGCACTCATCGTAATAATCTTGATCACCAGCAGAGGCATCTACAGTGGCATGCAAGTGGTGACCACAATGAGGGCAAGTAATGCGTTTTTCACTGAGTTTATTAGACATATAACCTCCATAAATATGTAATACCAATCGGACTAATTTATTGATCACTTAGCGAGAATTAAAAGGCTTAGAGGCAAGGCTTTGATTAAAGAGAATGGTTATTCAGGAGAATAAGCTCCTGCATTCTCTAATAAGCTGCATCCATGCAGCGTCCTTGTCAAAATCAATAACGCCGCATGTAGGCCTTTCCCCTTTATTAGATACTCGCCCTTCGGGAGCTCATTAGCAAACTAATAACAGCACAAAATGAATGAAATATAGAGTAACTATGTTTAACTCATTTTGCTTGTTTTAAGCTCGCTAATGTAGTTCTAAGCTGACCGATAAATTAATCCGTTTGGTATAAATGATTTCATATAGTGATATCTGTTTAGTAAAACTATCTTTAGCTAAAGAACTAAAAGTAGTTAGCGTTTATAAACATACGTATCCGTTCAAACACACCTCATATTTTAACGTATCAATGTAATGGTAATGACATGATTCTCGATAATATTGCTTTGGCTTGATCGATATATATGCCACCAAAAATATTAGCGTGATTTAAAATATGATAAAAATTATAGACCAACTTTCTTTGTCCGTAACCATCATCTAAAGGATATTCTGCTTGGTAACCATGATAAAAATCATCAGGAAAATGACCGAACAGTTCCGTCATAGCAATATCAACCTCGCGATCGCCGTAATAGCAGGCCGGATCGAATATCATCGCTTGTTCACCAGAAAAACCGGTATTACCTTGCCACAAATCACCATGTACTAAGCAAGGTGTAGCTTGGTGGTGAAGTAATGCGTCGTGGCACACTTGGGTAATATGCTCAATATTACCTAACATTATGGAACGCTCAGACAGCAATTGTAATTGCCATGCAATACGTTGGTCAGAAAAGAAAGTTGTCCAATTACTGCTCCAATGATTGGGCTGGAGAGTACTACCAATGTAGTTATCATGCTGCCAACCAAATTGACCATGGCGTGTTTCGTAGTGCATTTGAGCGAGCTGCTGTCCTAGTTGATACCAAAGCATAGGTTTTGCGCTACTAAAGTCAATATAATCGAGTATTAAAAAGCTCTTATTTAAGCTAGTACCAATACCGGTTACTTTTGGACTGGCGATGTTAGCTAAACTATTAAGTTGTTTTAATGAGTATGCTTCAGCTTGGAAGTTTTCTAGATAGTCTTTGCTGTTGATTTTTAGAAAATAACTACGATAGCCATCACTAATTTTGAACGATAAATTGGGTGGTGGCTCTTTATTATCATATAAACCAGTGAAGGAAGAGGCTGTAGGACCTCTTGTTGATATTTCTTGTTTTTCTGAAATATAAAATGGCTTCCCGGTTTCAACGCTAATGGCTTGTTCAATGCTATGCCACATAGTTATCTCCAAGGGTAATTATATGTTCTTTAGTATAGCTGCTTTCCCACAGAGTGTTGTCTTGGAAGATAATATTTACTTAGCAAGGATTATTCATCTGACTGAGTATCTAAATATTGGATTTTATCGGTAACACCATCCCATTTTTTTGCTTGATCTAAAGGTGGTTTTACTTCGGTGATCCTAGGCCAATGCTTCGATAATTCAGCATTAAGTTCAATGAACTCTTGCTGGTCTGCAGGGACTTCATCTTCTTGATAGATAGCACCCGCTGGGCACTCAACAGGGCAGAGGTCACAATCGATACAATCATCAGGGCTAATCACAAGAAAGTTAGGGCCTTCATAAAAAGCATCAGCAGGGCACACTGCGACACAGTCAGTGTATTTACATAATATACAGTTATCAGTTACTACAAATGCCATGGCTTTATCTAAATTTGGTAATTTTTGTCTTAATCATGGTGTGGATCATACCTTTGTTGAGAGCAATTTCAATCTCTTGTTTCTAAAATGTTAGCGTACAGGTAAAATAGTGAAAAATATTACTCTTCCTATGCTGGATCTCAACAGAATGATTCGTTTAACCAATATTAAACTTCCGCTTGATCATCAAGAGCACGAACTTGAACAAGCAATTTTAACTAAATTATCAATTAAAGCCGTTCAGTTAATAAATTTCACCGTGTTTAAACGTGGTTATGATGCACGTAAGAAAAATAGCATTTTCCTGATTTATACCCTTGATGTGGAAACGAATGTTAACGAAGAACTTCTTGCAACATTTAGTGATGATACTCAAGTAAAAGAAACGCCAGATATGGCTTACAAATTTGTTAGCGAAGCACCGAAGAACCTTAAAAGTCGTCCGGTTGTTATTGGCATGGGACCTTGTGGTTTGTTTGTTGGTTTAGTGTTGGCACAAATGGGTTTTAATCCTATTGTGTTAGAACGCGGTCAAGAAGTTAGACAACGCACTAAAGACACTTTTGGTTTTTGGCGGAAAAAAATATTAAATACTGAATCTAATGTGCAATTTGGTGAAGGGGGAGCAGGCACATTCTCTGACGGTAAGCTTTATAGTCAAGTTAAAGACCCAAAGCATTATAGTCGTAAAGTACTTCATGAGTTTGTTGATGCCGGCGCACCGGAAGAAATTTTGTATGTAAGCAAACCTCATATTGGTACGTTTAAATTAGTAACCATGGTTGAAAAAATGCGCGCCAAAATTTTTGAATTGGGCGGTGAAGTACGATTTAACCAACGAGTCGATAAAATTAATTTTACTGATGTTGATGGTAATGAATGTACTGCGCAGGGCATTGAAGGTTACCAAAACAAAAAAGTGACGGGACTAACGCTCTCTACTGGCGAGCATATAGAAACTAACTATATTGCTTTAGCGATAGGGCATAGTGCTCGTGATACCTTTAGTATGTTATTTGATGAAGATGTTTACATGAAAGCAAAGCCATTCTCTGTTGGTTTTCGTATTGAACATGAGCAGACTGTTATCGATGAAGCACGCTTTGGCAATAATGCCGGTAATGAAATTTTAGGCTCAGCAGATTACAAGTTAGTTCACCACTGTAGTAATGGTCGTTCGGTTTATAGCTTTTGTATGTGTCCAGGCGGAACGGTTGTTGCCGCAGCCTCGGAGGAGGGGCGATTAGTGACTAATGGTATGAGCCAATACTCTCGTCTTGAGCGTAATGCTAATAGTGCTATTGTTGTGGGTATTGAACCGGAAGATTTTATCACCAGTGAATTTGCTTCAGATAGAGATTATGTTCTTGCGGGTATGGAGTTTCAACGTAAGTTAGAAGAAAGAGCGTTTAAACTCGGCGGCGAAAATTATGATGCGCCAGTACAATTGGTTGGCGATTTCCTTGCAGGACGTAAAAGTGGCGAGCACGGCAGTGTTACTCCGTCATATAAACCGGGTGTGACTTATTGCGATTTAAGTGAAACCTTACCTGATTATGCTGTAGCTGCTATTAGAGAAGCACTGCCTGCATTTGATAAGAAGATTAATGGTTTCTCAATGGCGGAGGCAACGCTAACGGCCGTTGAGACTAGAACTTCATCACCGATACAAATTACACGTGATAAAGAAACGTTGCAAAGCCTTAATATACAAGGTTTATACCCTGCGGGTGAGGGCGCTGGTTATGCCGGTGGGATTTTATCTGCAGGTATTGATGGTATCAAAATTGCTGAAGCAATGGCATTAGCCATTACAGCTGAGCAGTAATCTCAATTGCTTTTTGAATTTAATAAAGAATAGTGAAAGCTAGCTAGCTAGTTAATTAATTAAAGTTAGCTAGTTAATTAGTTAAAGGTATTACTGATAATTCAGTAATACCTTTTATTGTTTTTTGTTGCCACTTTTCTTTAGGTAACTGTCGCCTAATATTTCGCATACTCTTCCAAATAGATTTTAGTGCCAAATGATCAGCTAACCATTTTGGTGTGTCTCCTCGGCCATCAGCGATAAAAACATATTCAATAAAAATCTCACTGCCTTCATCTTCCGACTGCTTGGGTATTATTTTCCAATGGGCACTATGCGTTTTTACCTGTAAAAATTCTTCTAAATGCTCAATAGCTAACGGCATTGTCTCTTTAAGTAAAATAGGTTCAGCATCTGTGAGTTTAATTTCAATGCTCAGATCATCATTTTGCCAATAGCTGGAATTGAGTATTAATATTCGGGGTCTTAATGGCCAGATTTGAGAGAGCTTTATATAGAAGCTATTTTCTTTCACTGAATATTGTTTGATTATTTTACTTTCACTGGCATTAACTAGCCAATGTTGTG
>OLHM01000447.1_pt1 | contig 13361 bp, 12 predicted proteins | sample 1609611 | NCBI WGS metagenome assembly OLHM01 (sample SAMN05416891, study PRJEB24817) | seawater metagenome | isolation source: Sea water | place: Canada:Atlantic | collected 2013-11 | reverse complement strand
ATTTACATTCATTACGTTTTATTAATGACTACACCGCAATAGCCATGGCCATTCCTCTGTTATCTGAACAACAGAAGGTTAAAATCGGCGGCGGTGAGAGTATTGCCGGTAAACCCATTTCAGTCTGTGGTCCAGGCACAGGCTTAGGCGTTGCTAACTTAATACCACTGACTATTGCAAACAATGAGCAATGGCATTGCATCAGCGGCGAAGGTGGCCATATTGACTTTGCTCCAGTAAATGAAATAGAGCAACAAGTGATGAACTATATTCAAGGTATAAAAAATCGAGTTTCATACGAGCAGTTATTGTCAGGTTATGGCTTAGAGCAAATCTATCAAGCACTGTTATTTATTAATCAGGGCAAAGAAATAACCAGAGTTGAAGATAAGCTTACTGCTAAAGATATTACTGCCAATGCACTTAATTCCACATGTGCCGTTTGTGAGCAAACACTGGCACTATTTTGTGATGTGCTAGGCAGCTTTGCCGGTAACCTTGCTTTAATAATGAATAGCCAAGGCGGTGTTTATATTGCTGGTGGCATAGTGCCGCGCTTTGTTGACTATTTAAAGCTGAGTGACTTTAGAGCGCGCTTTGAAACAAAGGGAAGACTTTCCTCTATCACAGAGCAAGCTCCTACCTATGTGATAACTGAAGAGCAACCTGGATTACTTGGTGCAGCAGCTTTTGTTGTGCAAAAGTAGCGCTATAGTAACTAAACAGTGTTGAATACGTATGTAACATCTAGTGATGACTCGTTAAAATGCGTATATTAAAATTCTTGTTTTAGTTTTTTGCTCACTAACGCTTAAAAATAATTCAATACACGTTTGTTTAATGCCTTATTGGTATTGCACATTATTCTTGATGTTTACCCTCAAGAATAATGTGCTTTTTTTTAAAGCCAAGTACCGAAACACCTAACAATAAGAGTGCCCTAAGATGAGTGATACGAGTAATCAAAATCAACAAAGCCTACATAAACCACGCTTGAGTTTTTGGCAAATTTGGAATGTTAGCTTTGGTTTTCTAGGTGTTCAATTTGGCTTTGCCTTGCAAAATGCTAATGCCAGTAGAATACTCTCCGATTTAGGCGCTGACTTACATTCTTTATCACTCTTTTGGCTAGTTGCTCCTATCATGGGTTTGATTATTCAACCTATTGTCGGTTCTGCTTCAGATAAAACATGGAATCGCTTAGGCCGTCGAAATCCTTACATATTAGCGGGCGGGTTTGCCGCTGCTGTTGGTATGTTATTAATGCCGAACTCAGCAACATTAACAAGTTTTATCACCCCACTATTTTTTGGCGCTATGATGTTAGCGTTAATGGATGCCTCATTTAATTTAGCGTTCCAACCATTTCGTGCCTTGGTCTCTGATATGGTACCGGCCGAGCAGCGTAATGTGGGTTACTCTATTCAGTCTTTCTTAATTAATATTGGTGCTGTTTTTGGCTCTATATTACCGTTTGTTTTAACCAATGTTATTGGCTTAGAAAATACTGCTAGCACAGGCCAAGTTGCCCCCTCTGTAATTTGGGCTTTCTATATAGGCGCAACAGTCATGTTAGGCTCGGTGCTTTGGACAGTTTTACGCACCAAAGAATATCAACCCGGTACTAATGGCTTAGCCGAATTAGAGGATAAACAAGTATCACAATCATTAGGTAAGAAATTATCTGAGTTTTTCTCATTAGTAAAAACAATGCCAACAACGATGAAACAACTTGCTGTTGTACAGTTCTTCTCTTGGCTTGCCTTATTTATTATGTGGGTTTATACCATGCCAGCTATTGCTCAACATATCTGGGGTCTTGATGCAAAATGGTTTGATCCTACGTATTTAGAGTCTGTCGGCACCATACCAGAGCATATTGCTAAAGCTAAAGGTACTGCTGGTGACTGGGTGGGGATTATTTTTGCTGCTTATTCATTATTCGCTGCAATTGCTTCAATTTTCATGGCGAAAGTAGCCAATAAAATTGGTCGTAAGTTGACCTACTCACTTTCCTTGCTTGCTGGTGGTATTGGTTATTTAAGTATCATGCTGGTAAATAACCCTGAGTTAACCCTGGTCAATTTAGGCATCACTCACATTTCGGTGCCACAAGGTGCCGTATCATTATTTTTACCTATGGTAGGTGTTGGTATCGCTTGGGCAGCAATTTTAGCAATGCCCTACGCCATTTTGGCAGGCTCATTACCAGTGAAACAAACTGGGGTTTATATGGGAATATTTAATTTCACCATTGCAGCTCCACAAATTGTTTCTGGAATATTTGCAGGTTGGATTTTAACGGCGGTATTCGACAACCAAGCTATTTATATTATTATGCTGGCAGGGATTTCAATGATGTTAGGAGCAATTGCGGTGTATTTTGTTAAAGAAGACGCCGAACAAGCAATAGTAACTAAGCCCGTTAACCTCGCTTCTTAATATTTTACTTTTGTCACCTTTGATTTACGTTAAAGGTGACAATAAAGTTTCTCTTCTCTACTAACTACTTATCTAGTAACTATTTATTTCTAACTGCCACAAGATTTACGAACAACTAATTCAGGCGGAATCAAAGTAGTTTTCACTTCTTCACCACTGATCATAGCCAGTAAAGTACTGACTAATAACTCTCCTGCCAATTGCGTATCTTGTTTCACTGTTGTTAGCGCAGGGAAAGTAAAACTAGCAATAGCAATATCATCAAAACCTACTAGAGCAACATGTTCTGGAATATCAATATGATGTTCTTGTAATGCACGCATAGCACCAATTGCAATAAGATCACAGGCAGCACAAATACCATCAAAGGACTCACCACTAGCAATCAGTTGGCATGCAGCTTGATAACCAGCTTCTTCGGTGTAAAGCGCATTAAATTGCAACCCTGAGTTCACAGTAAGACTATTATCAGTTAAGGACTGACAATGACCTTTATAGCGCTCAAAAAATTCTGGAGCATGAGTGGAAGCACTACCTAAAAAGGCAATATTTTTTCGGCCTTTTTTAATGAGATGCTCTGTCATTTCCTTGCCGCCTTGATAGTTATCACAACCTACCGAAATAAGCGGTAAGTTTTTAACTTCGGCTCCCCAGCGAACAAAGTGAGTACCTTGTTCTAGCAATTTAACTAGCTTCTCTTCGTAGTCAACATAGTCGCCATAACCTAATAGAATTAAACCATCGGCTTTATTACTATCTTCAAAATCAGCGTGCCAATCATCACTTGCTTGCTGAAAGGACACTAATAGATCATAACCCTTTTGCGAACATGCTCGGGTGATACTACCCAACATTGACAAGAAAAAAGGGTTTATTGCAGAATCATCATTAGTGGGATCTTCAAATAACAACAAAGCGATGGTATCACTTTGCTGTGAGCGTAGATTACTGGCATTTTTATCTACTTTATAATTTAGTTCTTTAGCAATAGCTTGAATCTTTTCTCGTGTTGCTTCATTCACTAATGGACTGTTTCGCAAAGCTCTTGAGACAGTAGATTGAGAAACGCCTGCTCGGAATGCGATATCAAATGATGTGGATTTTTCTTTCACGCGACCTACTTAAAAAGTAAAATAACAAGATTAAAACTTAGTATGAATATACCCTAGCGACTGGCTTATGTATAGACAGCAGCATGGTAAACTAGATTACATTAATAACAAATTTATTAGCCTTTTAAATCACTGAACTATGCCATTATTTACTAAGTAACCTGAACTATGGATAAGCAGCACTTGCTCAACATTCCTCTTCATCCAATTCTCAGCGTTAAAACGTCGATAAATAGCCAGCTATTCATAAACGTTTTGCCTTGATAATTGAATAAAATGAAAAATTGATAAAGCTTATAACTACTTTAATTTTATTACTTTTTATACGTAACAACCTAAGTTGTTGATTTTACTTAAACATCAAGTACTCATTATCCAGAGTTTAGGTTAAGTAATAAAAAACCCAGCAAACAGTAATACTGTTTGCTGGGTTTATATAATCTACTGGTAAAAGTAATTTACAAAATGATCTAAAATATAGAACCAATTTCTAAATTATAAGAGCCTATAGTGGCATTTTCTGAGTGGCTCATATCAATCCAGTTTTGTTTATAACTTACACGGAAAAACAAACTGTTATCTAATTCATAACGAAAGCCTACTGCTGCATTGTATGAGAAACGTGTATCGTCATAGGTAGGTTGATAGCCATCACAGTATATCTGTCCCCACCAAGTTACCCAACACCCGCCAACAGCTTCTCCACTAGGAATATTGCTGTCTAGGTAACTCCAACCAGCACCTACTTGCACATAAGGGGTAAACTGAGAAGCAAAAACACTGTAAACCACATTGAATTGGCTTTCCAATAAATCCATTTTATTTCTCCCAGAGATAGTATTACCATCATCTCTGACCGCCGTAGCTTCATAGCTAGGTGTAGTTGAAGAAAAATCAAAATTGACTAAAATATGAGGGTTTACATTGTAACCCAAGGTAAAACCCCAACCATAATCACTTTCCAGATCAAGACTTGAGCCATTTTTGCCATCAACAGTGGTATCTTCTGAGTAAACAATTTTAAAACTCGATTCCCACTTATCACTACGCTTAGTGTAGTTCGCATCAGCATCAGTACTTACTGTACAGGCGAACAAGGCAATAACACTACTGAAGATTACGGCCTTAGTCATTAATATCTTGCTGAAAAACATAATTATTCCTTTAGTTATATGATTTTATCTTTTTGCTATCTTATTGTGCCTTTGTAGCTCTCGATACATATTCACCAGAACGTGTATCAATACGAACTTTTTCACCTATTTGTACAAACAAAGGAACACGAACAACGGCGCCCGTAGCTAAAGTTGCTGGCTTACCACCAGTACCCGCTGTATCGCCTTTTAAACCTGGGTCTGTTTCGGTGATATCAATTTCAACAAAGTTTGGCGGTGTTACTGAAATAGGAGTGTTGTTCCATAAAGTAATAGTATGAATATCACCTTCAACTAACCATTTAACGGTATCGGCTACGGCTTTTTCATCAGCACCAATTTGCTCAAACGTTTCGTTATTCATAAAGTGCCAAAACTCACCATCTGCGTATAAATAAGCAAGTTCAACTTCCATTACATCAGCACCTTCAACAGTCTCTCCTGATTTGAAGGTTTTTTCTAATACTTTTCCTGAAACCAGTTTACGAATTTTAACACGGCTAAAGGCTTGGCCTTTACCTGGTTTTACCAATTCATTTTCAAGAATATTACAAGGTTCGCCATCAAGCATGATTTTAAGTCCAGCTTTGAACTGGTTGGTACTGAAATTAGCCATAGTAAGAGTGCTCTTTTATTAATTACTGAGTTATTTATTTGATCTTCACTAAGCTATAACCGTTATAATGGTCAAAGTAGCTAGTAAGAGATGTTCAATTGAAATTAGAATTGCCGCAGATAATAACCCAAATTGATCATGATTTGCATCTTTGTGATGAAAAATCATGGCAAAAAGACTTACGTGATGTAGTGACTGAGCCAGAAAAACTGTTAACACTGGTCAATATCGCCGCTGAAGACTATTTACAGCATTTTAATGCACGTAAATTATTTCCCGTGCGTGTGCCTTTGTCATTTATTAAGCGTATGAAAAAAGGTGATTTTGACGATCCATTACTCAAACAAGTAATGCCGCTATCTAGCGAATTTTTACTTACTGATGGCTACACTGCCGATCCTTTGCACGAACACGATACCGTTGCTGAAGGCTTATTACATAAATACAAAAACCGTGTGTTAATGATAGTTAAAACAGCCTGTGCCATTAACTGTCGCTATTGTTTTCGCCGACATTTCCCATACCAAGATAACAGCCCAAATAAAAAACGTTGGCAAGGTGCCCTTGACTATATTTCTGCTCACAGCGAGATTAGCGAGGTTATTTTCAGTGGCGGTGATCCCTTAATGGCTAATGACGATCACCTAGCCTGGCTGGTTGAGAAAATAGAACAAATTCCTCATGTATCACGGTTACGTATTCATAGCCGTTTACCTGTGGTAATACCCAATCGAATTACAACCAAACTGGTTGGGCTTTTAAAGCACTCACGTTTAAAAGCAACGATGGTATTGCACATCAATCACCCAAATGAAATTAATCAAGAGTTAATAGACGCACTTGAGCCACTTCGTGATGCACGTATTCCGCTTTTTAACCAAAGTGTACTTTTACGTGGAGTAAATGATAATGCACAAGTACTAATTAATTTAAGTGAGGCATTGTTCGATGCTGGTATTCAGCCATATTATTTACACCTTTTTGACGCAGTACAAGGCGCGGCTCACTTTGATATTCCTGAAGTAGATGCCGTTACTATTGTAAAAAAAATGCTCGCTAGTTTACCTGGATTTTTAATGCCTAAATTGGTACGAGAAATTGCTGGCCAAGCTAACAAAACACCTATCAATCTGGCATAATTACCGAAAAGAATACCAAGTCTATTAAATAAACTCCTTAGCAATGAGATTACAAATAATGGACTGGTATAAAGTACTCACCTAAAAATAAGATACGTAATGACTAAAGCGATTGAACAACAACTTATTGAAAATATTTCAGTTATTTTAAAGAAATCATTAACGGCTGATGCAACTTTAGCTGATTTGCGTGAAAATAAAAAAGCGAGTTTTAAAGCTATTTTTACAGCAGATTCGGTATTTAATAGTTCGGCAGACACATTTCAACCCTATGTTGAAGAGGTTGCTGATGACCTTTTACAATGGCAAGCAAGTAAAGACCAAGGCATATTAATTACCTTAGTTAAAAAAATTGAACAACTATTTACGGTATTAGCCAACTTTGAGCAAAGCTATAATTAATAGCAATGCTCAAAGTTTCGCTTGTTATTCAGTGACTCTTTCTGAAATCACTTGTACTTTACATCCATGTTCATTGAGTAAAGCGAGAATATTCAGATTGAGTTGATTAATTTCATCTAAAAAGACATCAAAGTCTGTTGTATTCACATAAGCAAAAATATCTAATTCTAAACCGTAGATAGTATACGCTTTGAAATGACTACGTAATGGTGATGTGGCAAGACTATCAGTCGAGCTAAGCATGCTCCTAATGGCTACAAGCAGCGCATCAATATTTTCCTTTGGCGTATCCGGTGTTAAGAAAATTTTAGGTTTAAAGGCCATTTTTTCACGTTCTGAGTAATTCTCGATATTCATATCAATAAATTTCGCATTAGCGACATAAATAACACTTCTATCTATCGTACGAATACGCGTTGCACGTAATCCAATCTCCTCTACCACACCTAAACTATTGCCAAATCGACAGAAATTACCAATCCTAATAGGAGCCGAGGTATATAAGGTAATAGCGCCAATGATATTTTCTACCGTTTTTTGCGCGGCTAAAGCAATGGCTAAACCACCAATCCCTAAACCCGCTAATAAAGTGGAAGCATTGAAACCAAGGTTTTCTAACCAGTTCAACCCGGCAATACTAAAGATCATGATCTTTATTACTGTGCCAGCTGGTCTAAGTAAGTACACGGCTAAAGGTTTATCTTGAGCGATAAATTTCTCTGCCAATAGTACTTTCATTAAATCAATAAAGCGAAAAGTCACCCAACACCAAGCAATGATCAGTAAAGTACTTCCTTCAGTCACAGCCCTGAGCGCGATAGTTACATTAGCTTCATCATGAAAATTACGTGCAAAAATTACCGCGATTAATAACGCAAAAGGTTCTTTTATGAATCTTAAAACTTCATTTGATACTTTTGTATAAATTCGTTTTATGCCAAAAGCGACCACCCAAGTAAGTATTTTTGCAATAAAATAATACAATACCAGCATCAATAGGAAATATAACCATTGCCAAAGCATGACTCCAAATAAGTCTACTGCGGGTAATTTCTTAGCGAGAAACTCTCCTAAAGGCGAGTATGAATAGCGTTTAAATAAGCGGGGGATTTTCTCAACGGTAGCATTAGATATTTTCCATATTTTAATCTTATCTTTCACTCGAGGAACACGCTGTAATAGAATATCGACACTATTACCTTGGTAATCTACCTTTCCGATTAACTCTCTATACGAAGGTAAATTATCATTTTTACGCCCTTCTTTTAGTGAACTAATACTATTAAGATCAACCCAAAGAGTACGATTCAATACTACACCTAATTGTCTTGCCAATTCTTCTTTGCCAGTACTAAGCGTTTTGTCAGACAGATTACGGTAATCGAGGTAATTAGTGGCTAATGTTAAATCACCAGAACGCAAAGCAGCTAAATAGCCTGCGATTGCACTACGAGGTTGTCCTCGTTCAAAGTCATCCTTAGGCACATTGTAATTATCAGCGTTATCCGGTTGTTCTAGATCTTGCTCAGACTTCTCTTTACTTTCGAGCATCTTTTTAATAGAAACATCTTCACCATTGTTAGAAGATTGGGCACTCAATGCACTTTGGCTATTAAAAAGTAGAACGATGAGAAAGATAAAAGTAGTGGCAGAACGGATAAAAAAAGTTGAGTTTTGGATGAGCTTCATTGCGCCTTATCCTTGCGATAATGTAAAATAACTTAGCAAAGATAATAACTTAAATATACCAATCAGACTAATTTAATGATTACTTAGCGAAAATAAAAAGGCTTAGAGGTAAGACTTAGAATGAAGAGAATGGTTATTCAGGAGAATATGCTTCACCCATTTGGCATGACTTAAGTAAAATAAAGTTTTAAGCAATAAAAAAGCCACAGAAGTGACTTTTATAGGATTTATTGAATAAAGCGTTACTTAGTAACAATCATTTCTTTAAAGGTTTCGTTGAACCATTCATCAAGCATTTTCTTTTCATAACCAAGCGACTTATTACGATACTTTAAGCTACTTCCTGACATGAAATTCATATCTTTTACCACAACGTCATCTGATTTAATCACAGATCCATCGGCATCTAATATTTGGTATGAGAAATTCATCCGAGGCGAGTATATTTCCTTAACAATACGCGTACGATTGACGCCACCGTGATGTGTATCACCTGCTAAATCGACATCAGTAACATCAATTTTTAAGGTTTGCCCTGCTGGCAACATTTCGGCTAGTTTAGCAAAGTGCTTTTCAAGATCTTTAAAAGTACGCTCTCTAAACTGCTTACGTCCGTCATTACCTGAATCAATATCACGGTAACTTTTATAATCAGTCCAAGTTACTTCACTTGTTGCCGCAAAGGCATTTGGTACTAATAAAAAACTAGCTGTTAATAGGGTAACCATTAATATAGATTGTTTCATATCTTGTTCCTCAAATTAATTATCAACTTAAGTAAAACAGAAAACACCGGCTAGTGTAGTATCAATTTGATACTAACGTGTGCTAATTTGTAGCGTAGAACTGTTTCATTACGCGGCTAACAATTGCTGCCGTACGTTGTTCCCTTTCCGCGTCACTTATATCTTCATGAGCAAAACCTTGTACAGCACCACGCCATACTTTGTCTCCTGTTAGAGCATCTTCAATATAAATTAAAAAACTCCCTTTTCTAAATTCATCATTGTCTGGTAAGCCCGGTGTGATACCAAACTTGTCATTAATAGTTTCATCTGATAAGTCGCTGGCTAAAGCGATACCAAAGCCCACATGAAAAACAGAGTTACTGGCGTCGTCAGTATTTCTGTAACCATGCTTTTTTAAGTCAGCAACAATAGCATTCGCATAAAACTTATATGCTGCTTGAGTTTGCTCCGGTTTTAATGATGTTTCTTTTACATATTTAGGTGCTAAAGAGAACTGACTACCTTGTGCATAAGAGATTGGAATATCGCGAACACTAGATATCGCCAACTGATTTTTATTGACTGGTTTCTCTTGGGGAACAGTCACACAAGCACTAACAAATAAACAACTAAATAGAGCTACAGCAAAACTAATATTTTTCTTCATTATTCAATCCTAGAAATATGTATGCACATATCAATACTGACTTAATTCCATAATTAAGTATATAAATACATCCAAATAAATTCTGCGATAGAATGTAATATAAATGAACTAATTTGATCTCAAAATCCTCGATAAAATAATGCTAAATAGAATCGTTTTTGTGCATAATCAGCTGACTTATTTAAGCTAAACTTCATTAAAAAACAACAATCATCATTAAAATGTAACTTCACTGATTAAATTTACTTATATTATTATCGTCAGTTGGTGATCAGCGAGTTAACTCAACTCGCATACCAAGTTATCAAGCCGCTTACTTCATTATTGTTCTATGGAAAAGACACCTGAAAATAGTTTTTAATCGCTTAATTGAAAGTAAGAAAGTTCGTTACGATAACCGTAAGCACTTCTTACATACTCAAATTATATATGTTTAATAACAAAAAAATAAATACACAGGCACTTTGGCTTTCAATTAAAATGACATGAAAATGACTTATACAAACTTACAGCGTATCATTCAGAAATAGCCATTTAGTTAATTTACAAAGTAATATTAAAATCCAAAACGTTACTCTTTCAACTGCCCTTTTAAAAACTCTATCACCCTTTTATGACGCATTTTGACCGCCGATAATTTTAAGTTACAAATGTCTGCTATTTCCTGAAATTCTAACTCGGTACGATAGCGAAGTAGCATAATATTACGGTCCACAAATGATAGGTTTACCATTAACGCGGACAACGCTGTAGTTAAGTCTTGATGACTATCTTCAGGCGCTATTATATTTTCTAAATATTCATCATTTGGTTCTAAGGTATCCCAACGACGTTCTCTTATTTTGTTAATACATTCGTTATGAGCAATTTTGAATAGCCACGCTTTAAAAGACACCGCCCACTTAAAATTCTTCAAGTGAGTGAGTATCTTGATAATGGTCTCCTGTACAACATCTTCAGCATCAGATTGGTTATTTAGTAATTTTGCACAATACCCCTTCAAAATAGGTAGGTATGGTGTAATTAACTGCTGAAAAAGACGTGTATCATAAGGCAGATTAACTTGTACTAAAGTGACAAGTTGCCGTTCATTAAGCGTAGTCAAACGTTAAATAAATCGCGTTATTGCTTGGTAACTTTGTTGGCTAATAAAAATGTATTAGGTACAGTAGTCATCGACTCACCTTCACCCATTACTTTACTCGCCACGCTACCAATGGAGGCTAAAGTGCCTTTGATGTCTTTTACTTCGATGTTATCACCTACTTGATACATTTCTCGTAAATAAACACCTGCAACAATTTCTTGTGCCATTGACTTGGTACCAATGCCTAAAGAAATTGCTGCGGCTAAGCCGACACTCGCAATAATTACAGTCATAATGTTATTCAGTAGAGACACATCAATATCAAGTTGCGTTATTGATAATGAAACAGTGATAACGATAATAATACCGCGACATACTTCAGCAACAGAGCGACCATAATCAATACCAGTATTTTTTGCCGCTATTTTTACACCATTGAAAACAATTTGAGCAACAAAGAAGCCAGACAAAAGTACAGCGAGTGAAGCAAGTAATTTAGGTAAGAACAGTACTAAGGTATCAATTAACCCTGATAGCACTGTTAAGCCGACAATATCTAATGCCGCTAATAAGAATATCAATAGGAAAAATGTTGAAACAATACTCGCAACCACTTGGCTACCGGTAACGCTCACTTCCATTTTTTTAAATAGCGTGTCTAAACCAAGTTTTTCTAAAAAAGTATTAAAGCCAATTTTAATTAAAAATTTGTTTAAAAACCTTTTCACCATTGATGCAACTAGCCAACCAACCAGCAAAAATATTGTAGCGACAATTAAGTCAGGCAAAAAAGTTATCATTTTATGCCAGATAGCCATAAAGCCAGAGTAAGCTTTTTCTGTGATGTTTTCAGTATCCATTATTTGCCCTTATTGTTGATTATATTAGTGGCAGTATTTGTGACCGCACTAGTGCTTATTTTCTGTGGTTTAGCTGCCATTTGCTTAAACATTGGCTTTAGAATTTTCATAAATATACTAATAAAAACAACCCAAAGTGAAGCCAGGCCCAGTGCCAACAAGTCTTTCGTACCTCGCTGATTATTGGCCGTTGTCGTTGCACGTTTAAATAAGTCGTCGTCTGAAGTACTAAAAGTTAATTCAGGAGCATTTTTAAGTTCTGTTGCTATGTTCTTTTCTAAGTCTTTCATTTTATCCTCGAGCAATAATTTTTATCGCTTAGTCCTTTAACGACTGAGTAGTTAAAAAGTCACATTAAATTTGTATAAATTTCATTTTTATTTTTAGTTATAAGCTTTTAGCCATATTTCAATCGAGTGCATTCTACGCTAATAAACTTACTTTTTTTTAGCTTTGAATGTTAATTGTAAAATAAACATTAAAAATTTGTGACTTTTACATTTCTGATCCGTTATAGGGTCAGAAATCACATAAAATCACATAAAACTCAATAAGGATTTATCCATGAAAACGTTCAACATTACCCTGTTAGCTGCATTAATTAGTTCACCATTAGCTGCAGAAGGCATTGATAAAACATGGGAAATAGGTGTGTTTGGCGATTACGTTAAATCAGACACAGGTAAAGAAAATAAGATGGACTGGCAACAAATAGAAGCTGGCAAAGGTTTAGGTATTGATTTACAAAAAATCATTAATGAACAATGGAATGCTCGTATAGAGTTAGCAAAAACTCGTTACGATATTAACAATGGTAACGATACTGATTATGGTACACGTTTTGGCCTTGACGCTATTTATAAGATTGAAGATACCGGTATTTACGCTTTTGCTGGGGTAAAACGTTTTAATAACGTGAAAAGTTACAACGCGGTTAATCTAGGTCTTGGTTATAACCTTGATATTAGTGATCGCTTCTCTTTATATAGCGAAGCGGTTGTTTATCGTGATGTCGACTATGGTTTTACAGACCAAGGCTTTAAAGTCGGTGTAAAGTACGCTTTTGGTGACGTGAAAAAATCTCCTGTTGTTAAGAAAGCGGTATATCAGGAAGTTGCTGCAATACCAGTAGTTGCAACAGTAATCCTTGCTGATACTGATAATGATGGCATTAATGATAAGCAAGATAACTGTAAAAATACGCCAGCAAACGTAAAAGTTGATTCAAGTGGTTGTCCACTCTTTTTAGATACAGCCGTAGACGTTGACTTGAACGTGGCGTTCGAAAACAATAGTTCACAGATAAAAGCAGAAACAATGAATGATATTCAACGTTTAGCTGATTTTATGAAAGAATATAAAAACACAAGTGTTGTTATTGAAGGCCACAGTTCAGCTGCAGGTAGCGCTAAATATAACTTAGCACTTTCACAAAAACGTGCTGATGCGGTTAAGAGTCTATTAA
>OLHM01000445.1_pt1 | contig 13400 bp, 8 predicted proteins | sample 1609611 | NCBI WGS metagenome assembly OLHM01 (sample SAMN05416891, study PRJEB24817) | seawater metagenome | isolation source: Sea water | place: Canada:Atlantic | collected 2013-11 | reverse complement strand
GTAACCTATGATAGAAGCAGATCGCTTAATTGAACCCATTGCATCAGTAGAAGATGAAGGGGTAGACCGTGCCATTCGTCCTAAAATGCTCGCAGATTATACAGGGCAAGAACATGTTAAAGCGCAAATGGAAATCTTCATTCCAGCGGCAAAAAATCGCGGCGAACCTTTAGATCATTTGCTTATTTTTGGCCCGCCAGGACTTGGTAAAACGACTTTAGCGAATATTGTCGCTAATGAAATGGGCGTCAATATTCGTACAACTTCAGGGCCAGTATTAGAGAAAGCTGGCGATTTAGCGGCGTTGCTGACCAATTTAGAAGAAAATGATATTCTTTTTATTGATGAAATTCATCGTTTAAGTCCTGTTGTTGAAGAAATACTCTATCCAGCGATGGAAGATTATCAATTAGATATTATGATTGGTGAAGGACCTGCCGCGCGCTCTATCAAATTAGATTTACCCCCATTTACGCTTATTGGTGCTACGACTCGAGCGGGGGCATTAACATCACCACTACGTGACCGTTTTGGCATAGTGCAGCGATTAGAGTTTTATAATGTTGCTGACTTATCAACGATTGTCAGTCGTTCAGCACACTTTTTGAACTTAACCATAGATGAACAGGGGGCATTTGAAGTAGCACGTCGATCTCGAGGCACACCACGTATTGCCAATCGATTGTTACGTAGAGTGCGAGATTATGCCGATATAAAATCTCATGGCATGGTTATTCAACAAACTGCAGCTGCTGCGTTAGATATGTTAGAAGTTGATAGCGAAGGCTTTGATATTATGGATAGAAAGCTATTACATGCCATTATTGATAAATTTATGGGTGGACCTGTAGGTTTGGATAATGTTGCCGCAGCTATTGGCGAAGAGCGAGAAACGATAGAAGATGTGCTGGAGCCATTTTTAATTCAACAAGGATTTCTACAACGTACCCCGCGTGGCAGAATAGCTACGGACAGAGCTTATCAACATTTTTCTATTACTCGTCCAGAATAGTTAGCCGTTATTCCTTATGAGTGACCACACTAAATACTTAGTTTGACAGCCTTATTTATCCTGGCTGTCAGCACTTATTTTTAATATCTTAATACCTCGTTATCAGAGAGTTGGCTCTCTTGTCATTTCTCTGTTACTCCTATTACTTCCCATAAATGGGAAATCTAGCAGTGTTACCTTTCCCATTTATGGAATTTAACAAGCACGACTTACTCTTCGTTGACTCTCTTAACTTATTATAAATAAATATATTTCAACGACTTAGTGATGTTGGTATAAAGGCTGCAATACTTTTATCAATTACATGATTGGAGTATTATTTTGGATATATCGATAACAAATAAAAAGCAGTATCGGCTAAAGTCATTATGGCCATTTGCCTTACTTATTGTTGTTATTGCACTGGCCTTAAACTACAGCTTTTCATTGGCGCAAGCCGATTTTGTTGTCGATGATGAAACCATGGTTTATGCAAAGGTAAAACAAGGCAATTTCTGTGTCTCTGTAAGAGGCACTGGCACCTTAGTTGCCGATAATATCCAATGGTTGGCAGCAAGTGTTGATGGTCATGTTGAGCGTGTTGTTGTGAAACCAGGAAAAGCAGTCAAAAAAGGTGAACTCATTATTGAGTTGAGTAATCCGCAATTACAGCAGTTACTAGAAGAAACTGAATGGGAACTGGAAGCTAATATAGCGGAGAGTAAAGCCAGCGAAGTGGAACAAAAGTCAGCAATTTTATTTCAAAAAGCACAAATGCTTGATGCTAAGTTGAACTATGAAAGCAGCAAGTTGAAACTAGATGCGCAAAAAGAGTTGTTTGACAAAAAAACAGGCGCAGTTTCTAGAATTGACTATGAAAAAACTAAGCTTGAAACGGCTCAATGGAATCAACGATGGCAAATCCAAGACAAAATTTGGCAAACCATGATAGAAAACCTTGTTGCACAAAATAATGCCCGCCAATCACGTTTAAACAAAATGAGAAAGACTCTTGAACGAGCTGAGCAACAAGTTAAAAATTTAATGGTTTACGCCAGTTTAGATAGTGTCGTTCAAGAAGTTGCCGTTGAACCGGGTCAGCGGATTTCTATGGGTAGTAGCTTAGCAAAATTGGCCCAACAAGGCTCATTAATAGCTGAGTTACAAGTAGCCGAATTATTGATTGGTGAAGTTCGAATAGGCCAACAGGTTATTGTCGATACTCGTAACAGTAAAGTTGCTGGTATTGTTTCAAGAATAGAACCTGCGGTAGTTAATGGGAGCGTTCAAGTTGATGTGGATTTCACTCAAGCCCTACCAAGTGATGCACGACCAGATCTTAGTATTGAAGGGGAAATAAAAATTACTGATATCGCCAATGCGCTGTATGTCAGTCGACCAATTTTTGCGCAAAGCAATTCAAATTCAATTTTGTATAAGCTCGATGAACAGGGTGATTTTGCTCAACGAACCCAAGTAAAACTAGGTAAAGGCGCCATTAATGAAATCCAAATTCTTGAAGGTTTAGCATTGGGTGACAAAGTGGTGATCTCAGACACAAGTAGCTGGCAGAATTTTGGAAAAATCAGAATTAACTAATCAATACCCAAGTTACTTGGGTATACATGAACACTATAAGATACTAGTAAGGAATAAAGGAGAAACATATGACTAAGACATTAATTAAATTAGCTAATATAAAGAAAATATTTTACACAGATGAAGTCGAAACCCACGCACTAAACGATATTACCTTAACTATTAACAAAGGTGACTATATTTCCATATCGGGCCCATCAGGCTGTGGAAAATCAACCTTGTTGTCATTATTAGGGTTATTAGATACCAGCTCCGAAGGCGTATATCAGTTAGCTAAGCACGATGTGTCAAATATCTCTAAAAAAGAGCGAGCCCGTATTCGTAATATGGAAATAGGTTTTATATTTCAATCTTTTAATTTGATCAGTGACTTGGATGTCGAAGAAAATGTTGAATTGCCACTTACTTATCGTAAAGATCTAAGTAAAAGTCAGCGCAAAGCAATGGTTAAGGAAGCGCTAGAAAAAGTGAACATGTCACATAGGTCTAAGCACTTCCCGTCACAACTGTCGGGTGGCCAACAGCAACGTATCGCTGTAGCACGTGCTATTGCAGGTAAACCCTCAATTATTCTCGCTGATGAACCTACGGGAAACCTAGATTCAAAAAATGCCGAAGCTGTGATGGACTTGTTAGATTTGCTGCACGGCGAAGGCGCGACGATTTGTATGGTAACTCATGACCCTCGCTCTGCTAAAAGGGCTGCGAGAAATATTGATATTTTAGATGGCCAAATTGTGGCAGAGCAAAACCAACAGTCCAGCAATGATACTGCTGCAGCGTAGAGGTGAATATTATGATATGGCAGGACTTCAAATATGCCCTTAGGCTGTTAGCTAAAAAACCTGGTTTTACCGTGCTGACAACGTTAGTGATGGCGACAGGTATTGGCTTAAGTGTTTACATGTTTTCATTTTTTAATACTATTTTATTTAAAGATTTAGCATTTAAAGATGGTGAATCGTTAGTGGTGATTAACGGATCATTAAATGGCCAACGAGAAGAAAGTGAAATCAATTGGCTTGATTATCAAGAAATACAGAAAAACATCGAAGGTTTAACTGAGTTTGGCGGTTATACAAGTGCTAATGTGACTGTCTCAGGGCGAGACGGTGCTATTAGATATGTAGCGATACTTGCTCAAGCCAATATATTTAACTTAACACGGACTAGACCGCTATTCGGCCGTGCTTTTAATGCGGCAGATGAACAGGTTGGCGCAGAGGAAGTCGTTGTTATAGGTTACCAACTTTGGCAAAATCAATTTGCCGGAGATAAGCAAGTTATCGAAAAATCAATGCGCATTGACGGGAAAAATCACCGTGTGATAGGTGTTATGCCACAAGGTTATTTATTTCCAAGAAATGCCCAAGTTTGGTTGCCATTGCGCATTGACCCTAGCCAGTTAATACGGGAGCAAGCAACAGGTCTTCGTGGTTTAGCACATCTCGAAAAAGGCGTGTCTATGGCTGATATTGATAAACAGCTGCTAGTCATCATGCAACGTGTTGAACAACAGTACCCACAAACTAATTCTGGCATCAGCGCCTTTATTTCTTCAGTACCTGGAGCAGGAGGAGCAGGCGGTGAGCCAGTAGTGTATACCATGCACGTTGTTGCAATATTAATCTTGTTACTGGCTTCTATTAATGTCGGTAATCTATTACTTTCTCGCGCGTTAGAGCGGGGCAAGGAAACCGCTATTAGGGTTGCTTTGGGAGCGCCACGTTCTCGTTTAATAACTCAGTTGTTATGGGAAAGTACCATTATTTGTACTATTGGCGGCCTAGTTGGATTCTTGGTTATGGCATGGGGTTTAGAAATAACAGAGCCTATAGTCACAACATTTTTTGCTGAGCCTTTGGCTTTTTGGTGGGATTTTAGCGTTGACAGTTATACCATAAAATTATTTCTTGGTATTTTAGTGTCTACTATCTTAGTTACCGGATTATTACCTGCTTGGCGCACCACAGGTGGTGATTTTAATGCGGTATTACGTGATGGTACTCGAGGCGCTTTAGGTAAAAAAGCGGGACGCCTTAATCGCTTGTTAGTTATTAGTGAAATTTTTATTTCCATGACGGTGCTGATTGCCGCGGCTGTTATGGTGCAATCTGCGAATGAACAAACCAATAAAGATATAGGGGCAGAAACGGCTAATATTTTAGTTGCTAATGTATTATTACCTGAAACGAACTATGATTCTGCTGCAAAAAAAGTTCGTTTTGTTAAACAGTTACAAACGCAAATGCAAAGCCATACCGGCATCAATGAAGTGATGATAATGTCTTCATTGCCAGGTCATTACAGTGCAGAGCGAAAGGTTATGTTTGAAGGTAAAGAGTATACTAAGAGTAGCAATAATAGTTATCCAAGCGCTAACTATATTGCCACCATGCCAGGAGATTTGGCTAAGTTGGGCGTTGAATTACGTCAAGGGCGATACTTAAATAGCAGTGATAATAGCGACAATAAACAGACTGCATTGGTAAGTGAAAGCTTTGCGGAGCGTCATTTTTCCAGCCAATCTGCAATCGGTAAAAGATTTCGACTAGTGGCTAAAGAAACGGGTGAAATCGATTGGATCACCATCGTTGGTATTGTAGAACATACTATCCAAGGAAATCGAGATGGCTCGGCGGCGAGTGTTCCTTCAATATTTAGGCCTTATAGTCAAGCGCCAAGAAGTAGAATAACTATTGCCATGCGATTGACCACTGATAATAGTCATGTCATTAAATTGTTGCGTAAAGCTTTACAAGGAATTGATAGTGAGCTTGCTTCTTATCGGATAGAGACTTATCAAGCGAGTAATGACAGAATAACCGCACCGGTAGTTTTTATTAGTAGTTTAACCGCCTTATTTGCTATTGCAGGTGTGGTATTAGCGGCAAGTGGTATTTATGGTGTTATGTCCAATACTATAAATCAGAGAACTCAGGAGATAGGTGTTAAGCGAGCCTTAGGTGCAGATGAAGGCGTAATTATCGCTGAATTTCTATGGTCTGCAGTTAAGTTATTACTCTGGGGCGGGATACCCGGTATTTTAGCGGGTGGTTTTATGGGCTTTGCTATGGCGCAAATGTTTGGAACTGGAATGTCAGCGCTTGTAACCATCATTGTGATAATGATCAGCATAGTAGCTATCTCGGTAATAATCTCTACCTATTTACCAACAAAAAATGCCTTGAAGTTAGAGCCAAGTCAGGCATTACATTATGAATAGTGATTAATATATTATACCCAAACTATCTGCGCATACTAGCGGTGTTAGTATGCGCAGTGCATTTTGGTTTTTATCGCTGATAATAATCTTTACTATGTTAACCTTGAGCTGATAATGCTACGTCGTTGCTCCTTCTTGTAAGGGAGTAACCATGATTACAAAAGTGCGTCTTGTGTTGAAATTGCTCATGCACTCTGAATCGAGCATTTTGAATTATTACGGGTATAAGTACTAAGCTAAGTAAGTTAATTACAGCCAAGAAGTTTTAGGTAATAAGGTTCAAATGAAGAAAAAAATTTTAGTAGTTGATGATGACTTAGATATTCTGTCTGCCTTAAAGATTTTATTGGTACCAGAAGGCTTTGAGGTTACCCTTTGCCAAACGCCGGAATCAGCGTTGGCAGCTATAAAACAGGAGACTGTAGATTTAGTCTTAATGGACTTAAATTACTCCTTAGATACTACCTCGGGTGAAGAGGGGTTAAGGCTGATAGAGTCAATTCGAAAAATTGATGAATACATTCCCTTAGTTGTCATGACCGGATGGGCTACAGTAGAAGTTGCCGTTAGCACCATGCAAAATGGTGCTAACGACTTTATTCAAAAACCTTGGGATATTGAACGTCTCATCAGTATTATCAATAATCAATTGAAGTTGGCTAACAGCGAGAAGAACTCGCAAAAGCTCACTCAACAAAACCAGTTATTGCAGCAACGCCTTGATAGTGAATTCAAAGGTGACATCATAAGCCAATCACCTGTTATGCAAAAAACATTAGCCTTGATTGAACAAGTTGCACAAAGTCACGCCTGTATTTTGCTAACCGGAGAAAATGGTACCGGCAAGAGTATGTTTGCCCGTTATATACATCAACACTCAAATAGAAAAGACGGCAATCAAATTTCGGTCAATATGGGCGCGGTGAGTGAAACTCTATTTGAAAGTGAAATGTTCGGCCACGTAAAAGGTGCGTTCACTGACGCTAAATCGACACGCATTGGTCGTTTTGAATTAGCTGATGGTGGTAGCTTATTTTTAGATGAGATAGCTAATACTCCCTATTCACAACAAGCTAAATTGTTACGTGTTTTAGAAGATCAACAATTTGAGAAGGTTGGTGCAAGTAAAACCCAGTCGGTCGATGTGCGTTTGATCTGTGCGACTAACGCTGACTTGAATCAAATGGTAGCCTCGGGAGAGTTTCGTAAAGATTTACTCTATCGTATTAATACAATCGCTATTGAAATACCTGCATTAAGGCATCGAAAAGAAGATATTGTCTTGCTCGCCGATGCCTTTTTAAGTCAATGGGCGAATAAACAGGGGCGAAATAAGTTAGTTTTAGATGAACAGGCGAAAAATGCCTTAGTTAGCTATGATTGGCCAGGTAATATTAGAGAGTTAAACCATGTGCTCGAACGAGCACAGATATTGTGTCAGGGTGTATTTATTACTAACAATGACTTGGGTTTATTGGCTAATACGACGCAAAACGATACTGCCGAGGCAAGGAATAACCTAGAGGTGCTTACAGTTAAGCAGACGTTAGAAAGTTTAGCTGATTTGGAGCTACGTATAATCGATCAAAGATTAAAACACTTTGATGGTAATGTACTTAAAGCCGCTAAGTCCTTAGGCTTAAGCCGTAGTGCTCTTTATCGTCGATTAGACAAAGTTTAACGAGTAGCAAACCTAGTAGTGGAACAAAAAGGCACTATGAAACAGAATCGACAGAATAAAAAATCATTTGAAGTACAGTTAACTCTGTTATCTTTACTTACCTCCATACCGCTATTTCTCTTGTTAGTAGCTGTGATGATATATGCCAACATATCGGTATATTTAATTCTATTAACCGTACTCATTAGTAGTTTAGTGATGGTTTATAGTCACAGTAAACTTCACCAAAAATCAGCCTATCAATTTCGAAGCTTAAGTAATCTACTCGATGCTATGGTGCAGGGGGATTATAGTCTTCGAGCTAGGCCAAGTGATGGTGATGAAGCATTAAATGAATTGGTTGATTCAATAAATAGTCTTAGCTTACGCCTTAACAAGCAAAGAATTGAGACGACGGAAAGTCAATTATTACTTACGACTGTTATTAATCACATCGATGTCGCTATTCTTGCTTTAAATGAGAATAATGAATTGGTTTTAACTAATCCCGCAGCCAAAAAACTATTACAAATACCTGCTGAGCTACAAGAATTTGACTTAATCAAATCATTCTCACAATTTGATCAAATCGCGGCAATGAATAGTGGTAATAGCCAGGTGATGTCACTGTCTTTTGCTAATCAGCAAGGTAAGTTCAATGTTCATCTTGAAGAGTACCGAGAAAATGGCAAACCTCAAAAACTGGTTTTTGTTACGGATGTGAGCACTATGTTGCGCAGTGAAGAGCGCAATGCATGGCAGGCGTTAGTACGGGTGATAAGTCATGAAATAAATAACTCGTTAGCGCCTATCGCTTCATTAAGCCAAAGTTTAAGACGGTTACTAGCCCGACAAGAAGACCTTGAAAGCCATAAAGATTATTTGGTTGAGGGTTTATCTATTATCTCACAGCGCAGCAATAGCTTAACTGAGTTTGTTAACAGCTATAAACAAATAGCTAGTTTGCCCGAGCCAAAAAAACAGGCTAATTCAGTACTGGAGTTAGTTAATAAAACAGTAGCTTTATACCCAGATGAAAGTATTGAAGTACGACACATAGATGACATTACTTTGGTTATTGATGCCGTACAATTTGAACAAGTGCTTATTAACTTAGTTAAAAATGCTATAGAAGCGATTAAAAATACTGGTGAAGCAGGGAAGGTTGTAATTCACGGCCAAGTTAATGGAAAGGTATATAGTTTGTCATTAGTGGATGATGGTACAGGGGTTAGCAATGTAGATAACTTATTTGTGCCTTTTTATACAACAAAAAGTAAAGGTTCAGGTATAGGCTTAGTATTATGCCGACAAATTATCGAAGCCCATGGTGGCAAGATAACGTTAACAAATAGACTAGGTGTCAGTGGTTGCATAGCAACCATAGAATTACCCCTGTGATACTTGTCTTAATTTCTTAGTATTAACTATAGCATGAACTCTTAACTCTTTATTTTGGCTGACCGGTCAGTTAATCGAAAAACTTAACGGTGCGGACGACTTTTCCATGCTTTAATTGTTTGGTAACGCCAAAACGAATGTATAACGAAGTAACCTAAGATAGAAAAAATAACAGCAAGAACACCACAGCCAACTAAGAAAGCAGGACCTATGGTTGATAGGCTATCGAGTACCCACTGCCAGCTCGCTTGAAAAGCAAACTCTTGCTCATGCACCCCTAATACCCATACACCTACCAAATAACATGCGTAGAAAATAAAAGGCATAGTCAGCGGATTTGTAATCCAAACCAACGCAATGGAGAGAGGTAGGTTCGCATGTACTATAATGGCAATACCAGCAGACAATACCATTTGAAATGGCACTGGGATAAAAGCAAAAAATAAACCAACAGCAAAGGCTTTAGCGACAGAGTGACGATTTAAGTGCCAAAGATTAGCGTTATGAAGTAAATCGCCAAAAATTTTCAGATATTTGTTTTCTTTTATCGTTTGATGATCTGGCATCATACGTTTAATAGTTTTTTTTGGCATATACTGCTACAGGTCACTTGGCTAAATAATGGTATGTAAAATAATTTACTTAGCAACATATATATTTACTGAATATATATGTTGCTAAGTAAAGCAATCGATAATGTTAGTAAGGCGTTAGCTCGATACGTTAACCACAAAATATAAAAGGATTTATATCACTATGGATTGGTGGTTACTGACATTTTTTCTTGGTGCTATATTGTCCTTGTTTTTGCAAGAAGTGCCAGCGCTTTTTCAGCTATTTTTACTTCTTTTCATTGCTATTGGCTTTTACTCCCATAAAAAATTACGTTCTAGCTCCGGATTATGCTTGGGTGCTTTATGGATCTTAGCTCAAGCTTACCTCTATCAGAACCTATTACCAACCCCTCTTATTAAGTTAATAGAAAACAAGCAAGCCTTTATGATTGAAGGGGAGGTCTTAAGTATTCAAGTTAAATCACTTGATATGTCTAATGTCAATTTGAAGGAAAACTCGGCCCAAGATAAAGTAAATGTCACTTCACGATTTAATTTTCTTGTTCATAAGCTAAATCAGCAACAGTTTGAAACACCATTGACCATTCGATTAAGCTGGAAAAAACCGACTATTGATCTTGCTCAAGGGCAAACACTTTCCCTTAATGTTAAGCTAAAGCCAGCCCATGGTTTAGCCAATATAGGAACCTTCAACTATTTAAGTTGGCTAAAAGCAAATCACATAGTCGCTACCGGATATGTGGTTAATCCAAGAAAGAAGAAAAGTCAACGTAACAATTCTCAAGAAGTTAAAGATGGTAGCAACTTAAAAGAAAACACATTGCTTAGCGAAGATATAACCATGAGGCAAAGGTTATTTAATCATTATCAAAGACTCGTTCCAACGCATAAGCTTACGCCCATTTTATTAGCGTTAGCATTTGGTGAACGTAGTTCACTTAGCCCTGAGTTGTGGCAAGTACTACAAGCGACGGGGACTAGTCACCTTATTGCCATTTCGGGTTTACATGTGGGGTTACTTGCCGGTAGCGCATTTTTCATTGTGATGGCGTTTTTTCATTATATCCCGCTGAAAGCATCGAATTGGCAGCGGATTAATATTCGTTATATTGCCATCGCCGTGAGTTTGTTACTGGCAACGTTATATGCATATTTAGCAGGTTTCTCTCTGCCCACTCAGCGAGCTTTAGTTATGTTGAATCTGTACTGGTTTAGTCGCTTGGTGGCTATAAAATTTTCAGCTAAACGTTTAATATTAGTGACTATCTTTATTCTATTAATTATCAGTCCTTTTAGCTTATTAACTGCTAGTTTTTGGCTTTCTTTCTATGCTGTAGCAATTATCTTCTTATCGCTGTGGCGATTTAAATATTGGTTGAGTCAAGGCAGTGTACTTTGGCGCTTCATCAAAGGTTTACTGCTTATTCAAGTGTCCCTAACTGTAATGTTACTGCCTATTACTGCTTTGTTTTTTCAAAAAATATCGTCAGTTAGTTTAATGGCAAATATTATCGCTGTACCTTGGATGAGCGTTATTAGCATACCAGCAACACTTATATCTGTATTGTTAATACCGTTAAACGAGCAACTAGCGCAATGGTTCATGTTGTTATCACTGCAATCGTTAACTTGGTTGTGGCATTATCTTGAAAGACTCACTGAGCTGCCATATGCAATTATTTCACTATCATTCATTCAAGAATTACTTGTGCTGGTCATGGGGATTGTTGCTTTTGTTATGTGTTATCTTTCACCTTTTTTATGGGATAGGTTAGGAAAGAGATGTGTTTATATTTCGCTAGGTTTAGTGATAAGCGTAAGTTTATTAAGCGTCATGTTTTTACATGGTGAAGTTAGAAATAGTCACTTATGGTCGAAAAAAGACAAATATCCGAAACATGATATTGAATACCAGGGCAAGTATGGTTTTACTTCATGGAATATTATCTTTTTTGATGTTGGTCAGGGGACGTCAGTATTAGTGAAACGAGATAATCATGCCATTTTATATGATACAGGTGCAGCTTATCCCAGTGGTTTCAACATGAGTGATGCCGTGATACTGCCATTTCTGCAATATTCAGCGATTGAACATCTCGATAAGGTTATCGTAAGTCACAGTGATAATGACCATGCTGGCGGGATTAAACAGCTAAGTGACAATATAGCGATTGGTGACATTATAAGTAATGATAAAACACTCGTTATTTCAACTAAGTCTTTGTCACTTGATAGCTTATCAGATGTTACCAATTCATATCAAAATCATGCGACACCAACAGGTTGTCAGCCTAGCAATAGTTTTTCCTGGCAAGGGTTAACCTTCGATATATTATGGCCACTAGCAGGACCGTTCTCTGGTAACGGCGTGAACAGTGATAGGCAAAAAAATGATGATTCTTGTGTGATCTTAATTAGTGATCAACAAGGAACGTCATTGCTCTTAACCGGTGACATTTCTTCGAAGGTAGAGCAGAAGCTAATAAACATCTATCCTCAACTCAGGGCTGATATTTTACAAGTACCTCACCATGGCTCTAAAACATCATCAAGTCAGGCATTTATTAACCAATTATCTCCTGACATTGCTTTAGTTAGTGCTGGTTACCTAAATCGTTGGAATATGCCAGTACCGCTTGTTAGCCAGCGTTACCATGATAGTCATATACCCTTATTAAATAGTGCTGAACTGGGGCAGATCATTATAACGGTTGATGAAAAGGGAATTAACACTCAAAGTTATGTCAACGATTTAAGACCATTCTGGTTTAGCCATTAATCGTTTAAGGTTATTTTTTGGGATAAACTTGTTGTTGAACTTATTCTGGTTATAGTTTTTGTTGGTTGTATCGCTAATTCACGGTAAAATGCAATTTCGATAATGTAAGCATGATAAAAGTAACTATGGTTCACACAACTTTGATTAACATAAGTATTGTTAATGTTTATCAACGCTTCCTTTAGGCAATTAAAATACTTGAGTAATCTTAACTAATGGCATCATCTCCAAAAACGAACGCCTTATCTTCTTCTGATCCAGCTAATGCAACTACGTGGCAAAACTTTAAGCGACTGGTTAGTTACGCTAAACCTTATAAGCTAGGCTTTGTCGCTGCAATCATTGGTATGCTTGGTTACGCAGCTATCGATGTGTATTTTCTCTCACAGTTAAAACCGCTTGTTGATGAAGGTCTCTCTGGGGCAAATGCTAACTTTATGAAATGGGCACCACTGTTTATTATTGTGGCCTTTACTGTTCGCGGTATCGCTCACTTTATTGCTAATTATTGCCTCGCTTGGGTAGGTAATAATGTCGTTGCTGATTTAAGGCAAAAGCTTTTTGAACATATCATGTCGATGCCCGTGGCTTTTCATGACCAAACATCTACCGGTTCACTGATTTCAAAAATAACCTTTGATACCGAGCAAGTATTAAATTCGGTAAGTAAATCAATTTTAGTCATAGTACAACAAAGCGCCTTTATTATTGGCTTACTTGGCTTGATGTTTTATTACAGCTGGCAGTTATCATTAATCTTTCTACTGATAACTCCTATTATTGCACTGATTGTTAGTGTGGTATCAAAGCGTTTTAGAAAAGTGAGTAAAAATATTCAAGGGGCAATGGGCGAAGTTACCACTGCGGCGGAACAAACCTTTAATGGCCATAAAGTGGTGTTAACGTTTGGTGGCCAACAACGAGAGTTTTCACGTTTTGCCAAAATAAATAAACATAACCGTCAACAGCGTATGAAAATGCGGGCAACAAAGTCTGCCAGCGTACCTATTATTCAAGTAATAGCCTCGTTTGCCTTAGCTTTTGTTTTCTATGCTATCACTTCAGATACTTTACGCGATAGCATCTCCCCAGGTACGTTTGTCAGTATCATTACCTATATGACAATGTTGCTCAGACCTTTGAAAATGCTGACTAATGTCAATAGTGAG
>OLHM01000444.1_pt1 | contig 13405 bp, 7 predicted proteins | sample 1609611 | NCBI WGS metagenome assembly OLHM01 (sample SAMN05416891, study PRJEB24817) | seawater metagenome | isolation source: Sea water | place: Canada:Atlantic | collected 2013-11 | reverse complement strand
TGGTCATATGGTTTCGGGCCATGTGGATGGTGTTAGTGAAATATTAGCCATAAATAACAATGGTAATAGTATTGAATACTGGTTAAGTATGCCAAGTAATTTAGCGCATTATATTGCCGAAAAAGGCTCTGTGACTATTGATGGCACTAGCTTAACGGTGAATTCACTTGCTGAAAATGGCTCAAAAGGAAAGTTTCGCTTAACGATAGTGCCACATACGGTAAAAGAAACCATCTTTGCTCAATATCAAGTAGGTAGCAAAGTAAATATAGAAGTAGATTTAATTGCTCGTTACTTAGAACGGTTATTGACTAAAAACAATGATAGTGAGCATGCATCAACGTCGAATATTAGCGAATCTATGTTATCTAGAGCGGGTTTTATTAAATAACCTTTTTTAGAGCCAAATGATAAATATTAGTGAAAGATTAAACGGTGAGTCCATCTACTTCATGAACTCATAAAATATACTCAATAAGAATAGTTAAAATAGGCTAACAACATAGCTAGCCATTTAAAGAGGCCGAAATGAATTTAAATACCCCACAAGAAATCATCGCAGATATTGCCTTAGGTAAGATGGTTATTTTAATGGATGATGAAGACAGAGAGAATGAAGGTGACTTCATCATGGCCGCTGAAAAAGTGACCCCTGAAGCTATTAATTTTATGGCAACCCATGGCCGTGGCTTAATTTGTATGCCAATGAGTCGTGAAAAGTGTGAGACATTAAAGCTACCCTTAATGGTAGATAAAAATGAAGCACAGTTTAGTACTAACTTTACCGTATCAATTGAAGCGGCTACGGGTGTAACTACAGGTATATCTGCTGCTGATCGTGCAACGACTGTGCTTGCTGCGGCAAATAAAGAAGCAACACATCTTAGTATCGTTCAACCAGGCCATATCTTCCCACTAATCGCTAAAGATGGTGGTGTGTTGAATCGCGCAGGTCATACTGAAGCAAGTGTTGATTTAGCACGTATGGCTGGTTTTGAGTCAGCTGCTGTTATTGTCGAAATTTTAAATGAAGATGGCACGATGGCGCGCCGTTCTGACTTAGAAATCATTGCACAAAAACACGATATCAAAATGGGCACCATTGCCGATTTAATTGAATTTAGAAATGCAACTGAAACAACTATCGAGCGAGTTTCTCAGTGTAAACTTCCTACTGCTTTTGGTGAGTTTGATTTAACAGTGTTTAAAGACACTATTGATGGTCAAGCACACTTTGCCTTAACTAAAGGTGAAATCAAAGCCGAAGAGCCAACGTTAGTTCGTGTTCACTTAGAAAATACCTTTAAAGATTTATTATTCAGTCAACGTGAAAGTGTTGCAACTTGGCCTATGGCAAGTGCGTTAGAAAAAATAGCTAAAGAGGGTGGCGTACTTGTATTATTAGGCAAACACGAGTCTGCAGCTGAGTTGATAAATTTGGTAGAAAAATATGCCAAAATTGACGCTGGTGAAACGGTTAAAGAAACTAATCGTCACATTGGCTCTCGTAATGTTGGCGTTGGTTCTCAAATTTTAGCGAATTTAGGTGTGAGTAAAATGCGCCTATTAAGCTCACAAACTAAATACCACTCATTGTCAGGCTTTGGCCTAGAAGTCGTTGAGTATATTGCTGACTAGCTGTTTGATTTCATCTCAATGATTTATAAAAGGTGCTTGTAATAAGCACCTTTTTTACTTTTATAGTTAGTTAAAGTGCTTTTTAAAAAGCATAGTGACCTGAAAGTCCTAAAGAAAACTGCATTGCTTTATCTATATCGATATCATCAATAGCAAGCGTAACAGCGCACCATGAGTTACTGTATTGAATCTCAGGAGAAAGATGCTCTAAATCTAACATGAACCTGAGTGCGCTACTTTCAAAGCCCAGCTCTACACCCGCATAATAAAAGTTAACGTCTCCTTGTCGTTTATAGCGTGCAAGATAACCCAGCGAGAAACCTTCATTGATAAAATTTTCTGCTTGGTAATGCGCAACTAAATTAATTTGTTCAGGTAAGGTGAAATCAAAATCTTTTGCACCAAAAACACCCCGATATAGCGGTAAATATGACTTGCCACCAAGGCTATTGATAAAAGTGCCGTCCGTATCAACTTTACCCTGGCTAAAGCCTAAACTTTTCATGCTAAATTGTGTGTATAAATCTTTAATATCAACGTCTATATTAAAGTTATCAGTTACTTGCCAATTGATAGCTAAATCAAGTGTTATACCATAACCATCAGTTTCCCATTGATTGTTATTAGTGTGTTTTAAAAAGTTTTTATCATTGTAAGACTCACTAATTTCTGCAGTGCCAGTAATGTTACTCTTACTATCACCAAAAATTTCACCGGTAATTTGAGACTCTCTGCTAGCACTAACATCCCAGTAACCTAAGTTAATCTCAGTAGAAAAACTGCCAAACTGCCATTGATAACCAAGTCTAAAACCATTACTGCGTTGGTGATGTAATTTTAACGCGAGTTGATAACTATCTTGTGTGGTTAGCGGTTGATCGGTACGCTCTAAATAAAAAGCTTGCGCGGTATCGGGATTGGTAAATACAAAGTAATCAATTCGGTGAGCAATATTAAAAGATATATTTCCCCAATAAGCTTTTAAGCCTGTTTCATTTTGAGTGAAGCCGATACTTGAATCTGTTGCAGGAGCTTGCTTCCACTCATCATTAATGAGTTGTTTTATTGGTAAAATATTACTATAAGATTCACTAAGTACATAAGCTGAAATATTATTATTGAATTGTTTATTATTAGCGTAACTTTTATTCGCCCAACTAGTGGTAAATAAAAAAGTTAACGTAACAGCACAAAGTAAATTAATCTTCACTAATACTCCTTGTTGGAAGAAATGGGTTATTTGTTAGCTTATAAAAAATGCCAGTCATAGATGACTGGCATTTAAACTTAACCTAAACGACTATCGTTTAGTAGTTATTAGCAGAGTAAAATTTATAAACTTTCTTCTTCTTGTACACCATCATTATCACTATCTGCATAAACTATGAAGATAGCGCCATCTCTATCTTCAATGGTTGCAGCAACGATAGCTGTTGGACCAACGAGAATTTGTCCTAGTACTTGCGTACCTGTAGCATCTTCATCGGATTCATTTAGTACTAATACTACACCATCAGCATTATTAGCCGTTAAGCGACCTTCTACTTCGGTATTGTAATGTGCAGTAAATGAACGTTGCGTATCGGCACCAGGTAAGCGGTAACTCATATTAAGATCAAAAGTACCCTCTTCAAGAGCACTTCTCTCGCCCGAAAGTTGTAATTTAACTTGGTAGTCACCTAAGATAGCTTCTAGAGTTAGTGCTGCATTAATATCAAGGAAGGTATCATCATCTTCTAATAAACTACGAGAATCAGCTTTGATATTGATACCGTCGAACTTTGTAGTTGCGCCTGCGGTTAAGGTATCAATCAAATCTTCATCTAGGTCAATTTCAATTTGGCCAATACCTTCAACATAGTTACTGCCACGGTAGTTAGGATCTTTTAATAAAGAAGCGCTATAGACCTCTAAGGCAGTTTCTACAGTCAGAGGATTGAACGCTAATGGATTCCAATTGTTTGTTCCCCATGATTCAACAGTCCAATCAAAGTTATCATAAGAATCAAAGTTAGTAATCATCCAGCTTTCAGCAGTAAACTCAATATTATTGCCATCGTTATCAATTAGATTACCCTCTGCATTGAAGCTATTGCCCCAACCGCCAATATAGAAAACTTCAATCCTATCAGCAATGCCAAACCCTTCTTCACCTTCAACTTGATCATCAACAGGTAAAAATTTAAGTTGGTCAGCGTATTCATCGTTGTAACTATTGCTAACAACAACTTCAGGAATGTCTAGGCCATTTTCACTGTTCACTTCTGACCAATATGATGTTGTATCTAAGTTTTCATCGGACTCTGCATACTGTGAGGTATAGGTGAAATTACTACCGTCGCCGCCAGAAAATGTTTGCGTAGCAACAAAGGCACCTTCAACAGTCGCCGTGACCGTATTTGCATCATCGCTAACAACCACAGTTAAAGCATCTTTGATCAATGGCTGAGTTAGATATGCTATCGGATTAACTTCTGTTAGCTCTCCTGAAGCAATACTTTCAAATTCTTCCTCATTTAAAAATATGCTAGCTTTACCTACGCCGTCTACTGCAAACTGACTCTCTGAACCTATTGAGTTAGCAAAATACTCAGCGGCGGTTGTCAATTTAGTTGGAGCTTCAATCAATTCCCAAGGTTTATCTTCAACGAAATCATTAATTGTTGAATAAATACCTAAATTTAATATATTAGTCCAAGCTTGTGGTTGACCATCGGCTGTTAATATTTGGCCATTAGTATCAACTAGGGCACTGATATTTACATTACCATCACCGTCAATCATAGCTGCGGTATTGTATTCTAATCCAATTAATTTGCCATCTCGTGTATCGATACGTTCAAATTGATAACCGTCGGCTTGATTATCGCCATTTTCATCAATAGGGGTAATTCTGATAGATTTAGCGAAATAACCAACCTCATCTTCATAATCTATAACGTACGCTTTAGTGTAGACAAAACCAGGTACATCTAACGCTGATTCTTGAATACGACTAAACACTTTAAGGTCATAACCCGTTCCAGCCCAATGCATTTGAGAATCTTCAGGAACAGCAAATGTTCTACCTGTCCAATCACCAGCCTCGTCGCCAGTTACCAAGCTGTATGTTGCTGTCCATTGTTCTTCATCGCTTACGATGTCAGCTTCAGTCCATACAATACTATCTTCAGTGAAAGTGATATTTACTAAATTTTCAATCTCTTTACCTATGTACTTAAATTCAGGTGCTTCATAATTCGCTAGGTTATCAATATTCACTGTTAATGTTGCACTGATTGCATCACCTTCAAGTGAATTAAAGGCACCACTTAGCGTTAATATTTCAGGTAGAACCAAACTTTCTAACTCTGGGCGACCATATCGAAGGATATCCTGTTGCTGTTGGTCATCCCAATTCCACTGTTCATCTAGACCTCGCTCTTCTACTACCAGCAAGTTAGTTTTTACCATACCTTCAAACGTGACAGGATTAGGTACTGATTCTGTTGCTTTTTGTGCTAATGATAGTGCTAGCTCTAACTCACCAGAAACAATTTCACCTTCATAAGTATCATCATCGAAACCTGCACGAGAGGCTGCTGTATCGAAGTTAACTTTCGCAAAACTACCTTCATTCAACGTGAATTTAGCACCCGAAGATTCCACTAAACCATCAATCGTCAAGGTGATACTTTTCTTATCTTCTGAAAACTCAGCCGAAACATTCAACTGAGCTTTTTCACTGCCTAAAGTGGCGTCAACGTTAAAAAGAATACCACCTGTTGCTGTTTCTTCTTCAAAAGTAACAATGCCGGTAGCACCGTCTATATAGGTTGAGATACTAATGCCTGCAGCGGCGGCTGCTTTGGTAATTGTTTCTTCATCATGAGCGGTACTCATAGCGGACAATGCATCACTAAGTTTAGCAATCAATTCAAAGCTGTCGGCTTCAGCCTCAACCATAGTTCCAGCGGCTTCTAACAAGGCGACATATTCATCCCCTTGACTTTTAATACCTGCGCCATCGGTAGTTTCGTCATTAAATAAATGAGTAAACAAACGAACATCTTCGACCATTGCTTGGGCTTTTGCTACAGCATCACCTTGGGTAAGTACATCAACAACTACTGTGGCACGACCATCATAACCTACGTTGCTTTCTTGGAAAGCCTGTTCATTTACAAGCTGTGTTTCTAACTGTGCTAAATTTAAAATTATCGTTAAAGTATCGTCTGCCGCAATTTGCTCAGCAGCTGCTTTGGCTGACTCGGCAGCACCTTCAAGAACTTCTGCCAAAGCTAACTCAAAGCCATCATCTTCATCTTGATTAACTAAAAAAGCACCATCATTTTCAACTAGATCAGCGGCAACTTCTGCAAGCTTACTTGATAATATACCGGCATCATCGGTTTCACCTGAAAATAATGCTGCCATGATTCCTGCATTGATTAAACCATATTTTAGTTCGTCATTATTATCTTCGGCCGCAACAGCCGCTGCATCATCCGTTACTGTTGGCTCGAGTAAGGTAATATCGCCTGTAATACCAAAAGTATTTGCTATCTTAGATGATTGTGCTGCTATGGTTGTTGTATTAATACCATCTTCATCGGCTTCAATTAGTTTTGAAGCTAAGTGAGTTAACGCTGATACGTTTAACTTTACTTCTGCATCAGCATCAACAAGTGAAATGGCAGCAAGCTTGAAACTAGGATCCGCACTGGTTAAATTGATTTCTTGACCAAAGGCTACATCACCGCAGCCAGCAGGTGCATCACAGGTCATTTTTGTTGGATTGGCAGCATCTGTGCTTGGTGATAATTCAACTTTTATTGGACCTGTGTAATCGAGTACTGTAAAGGTATAATTACCTTCTCCATCAGTGCTAACATTTGCATCTTTAAGCTCCGTATCTGTTAAAACTATCGGGTTACCATCAACAAATTTGTATACTGTTACTACAGCATTGGTTAAAACACCTTTAATGGCCTTACCATTAATGGTCGTTTCAGTTATGACAGGTATGTCCGTTGCGGGATCTGTTTTTGTAGTCGAGTCATCTGAGCTGTCGCCACAGGCGGTGAGGGCAGAAGCAAGCGCCAGTGCTATTAAGTTTTTATTGATATTCACAGAATAATCCTTATTAAGTTCATAGTTTGGAGCTCTATTTTAGGAAAGATAAAAGAAAAATCGAGTTTGATTTTTCAAATAAAGCGGTCACATATTAACCATTTACAATTGTAAATGCAATTTTATTTATTTCTCCTACTATCATGTTTTATATACATAATATTTGATTTTAATCATGATAATCGGTTAAGTTTTTTAATTAAAATTTATATCAATATCTTTACCTTAAATTAACAATAAATTAACTTTAAAATGCAATTTATGAGTTATTTAGTTGATAATATATGTGGTGTTGGCATATTCATTACATTGCATATTTAGTAGATAATTGGGCCATTTAAATCATCACAGATTTTCCATTGATAAAGAGGAATACATGAAATTTACTACCACATTTTTAATATCGCTATTCGTAGCTAACCTATCGGCTGTAGCACTTGCCTCAGTCGATGGTCATTCTGCTAGTGACCATAAGGTTGAGTTAACCATTGAAGAGCTGCGTGTAGTTAAAGCTCAAGAAGCAATGCCGGGAGTAAATGCACATTTTGATTGGTCTGCTTTTAAAAGTCGCTGGGCGCAAAACAGCACTTTCATTTTAGCGCAGCAATCATTATCACTGCTGGGTAACCAGTTATGGCAATACAGTAAAGAACAAGCGAAGAATGGCCAGGTTGTTGATGATAGACCCTTATATTGGACAAGGTTAGCTATCATTTCATTTGTTAAATCTTCCCCAAGTAAATATTCTCAAACTGAATTGACTGCTTTAGTGGAGACTTTCGAAAATACATCTCGTGGTCGTGATGATCTAATTTACCAGCAAGATACAGATAAACGTATTCTGCTAACAGGCTTTGACCCCTTTTTACTTGATAGAAACATTAAGCAATCTAATCCTTCTGGTTTAGCTGCGTTATTACTTGATGGCGTTGTTATCAAATATGAGAAAGATGGGAAAGTCATTACCGCCGAAATTAACACCGCCATGGTACCAGTACGTTATGCTGATTTTGACCAAGGTGAAGTTGAAAGTTTGTTAGCCCCTTTTTATGCCTTAAATAGTGTTGATTTGATTGCAACAATCTCAATGGGGCGAAGTGATTTTGACTTAGAGCATTTTCCAGGGTTAAGACGTAGCGCAACAGCACCAGATAACGTCAATGTGTATACTGGCGCTAATAAAAATAACCCTATAGTACCTAGTTTGGGAGAAGCGGCGTTTGTAGGTGACGAATTTGTACTCTTTAGCTTGCCTTATCAAGCAATGATGAAAGCTAAAGGACCTTACAAAATTAATGATAACCGCGGGGTAACTATTCTTGAAGCAGGTACAGCAAAAAATATTACCGCCAACAGTTTGGCTGAGTTAGCTGATAAAATTGCAGTACAAGGTGGCGGTGGCGGTTATTTATCGAATGAGATCTCTTATCGTAGCATTGCCTTGCGGAATAAGTTAGGTTCAACAATACCTACGGGCCATATTCATACGCCTCGTATCAGTGGTTTTGATGTTACCACTAACCAAGCAATTATTGCTCAAATTGAAGCTATGTTAATACAAGCATTAACAGAAATTTAAAGGAATACTGGTAGTGTCGTTACATAGGAAGAGTAGAAAATACCATAAATGGTTGATGTTATTTGTTGGTGCGCAGCTGTTAGTTTGGTCCATAACAGGCGCTTACATGGTAGTGATGGATATTCACTATATTCATGGAGATTCCTTAGTCGCGAATAAGCAAAAAGCAATCGACTTTGAAGACGTTAAATATTCTTTGAGGCAGTTAATGACTGATCATGGTGAAGCAAAAGATGTTGAGCTTGGATTGTTGCTAAGTCAAACAGTTTACCGATTTAATGATGGCGAGCAGCACGTTATGGTATCGGCCCTTGATGGTCTTCAGATATCTCCCATTGATGAAACGTTAGCTATTTCGATCGCCAAAGATAACTACACAAATACCAATGCAGTGATAACTCAGGCCCAGTTGATAATAGTTAACCCACCAAGAGAGTTAAGTGGTCGTCATTTACCCGCGTGGCGAATTGATTTTGATGATTTTGCTAGTCCCAGTTTCTATATAAGTGCTAATTCAGGAAAACTGGTAACTAAGCGTCATAGTTATTGGCGAGTATTTGATTGGATGTTTGCTTTTCATGTTATGGATTATATCGACGAAGAAGCGGACAATAAGTTATTGCTGTTTTTCACTGTTCTAGCCTTTATTGCTAGCATATTTGGTTTAGTGCTAACTTATAATCGTCTTATGCCTCAGCAGAGTAAGAGAAACCGCAACTTTGATAGTAAGTTGAATAAAGGGGTTGTAGATGAAAAAGCGTAATATCCCTAAGTTATCACTTATAAAGCTTTCAACGATCAAAAAACTCCATAAATGGTTATCGCTTGTCGTTTTTATTCAGTTATTCATTTGGCTGGGTACGGGATTATTTTTTAATTTAATGGATCATGATAAAGCGCGTGGCAATCAAAATAAGGAAGCTATTATCTTCCAAAAAATTGAGCATAAACGTTTAGTCAATCTTGACCGCATAATGAAAAATTTTAGTAAACCGGTAACTGAGATTGCCTTGATACAGCGATTAGGAAAACCTTACTATTTATTAACCCATGAAGAAGGCTTATACAGTCACTTTAAAAGTGACTACAGCCTAATAGATGCTTACGTTGGTGATGAGCTTATTATTGATGACAGTGTTGCTAGTGAATTGGCTCGCGCGAGTTATAAGGGCCAAGGAGATATAAGTGGTGTAGTAAAAATTAAACCACCCATTACCGATATGCTCAAAGAGAGGAATATAGCATGGCAGGTAAATTTCTCTGACCAACTAAATACCAGTGTTTACATCGACGCCAGTTCAGGTCGTTTAATTGGGCACAGTAATGATGACAAACGTTTTGTTGATCTTTTCTTTATGCTGCACTTTATGGATTACCCATTTCTAGGTCAAGGATCTGTTGGAGGATTCAATAATGGTCAAATAATCTTCTTTGCTTTATTAACATTGATCTTTTGTTTAACTGGTTTTATTTGGGTAATTGAATTACTGAGGAAAGGTCGTTACAAGTTTAGCTGATAGGGTGTAGTTGATAGTAAATTGCAGTTATTGGGTGAGGCTTTTGATATGAGTATGTTTTTATTTTCTTAAATTGCAGACACAAAAAAACGAAGGAAGAGTTAAACTCATGCTTCGTTTTTTTAGATTAGCTTATAAGTTAAACTTATACAGCTAGTACGTTTTCTGCTTCAGGGCCTTTTTGACCTTGTTTAACAGTAAAAGTAACTGCTTGACCGTCAGCTAGAGTACGGAAACCGTCTCCAGAGATAGCGCTGAAGTGAACAAACACGTCAGGACCATTTTCTTGCTCTATAAAACCGAAACCTTTAGTTTCGTTGAAAAATTTAACTTTACCAGTAACTGTATCAGACATACTAACATTTTCCTGTAATCATAAAATAATATTGTGGCTCTATCCCAAAATAGGTAGAAACCGTTTTCACCCGAGTAAGTGCCCTCTACCAAAAAGTACAGGAAGAGGAAGGAAACAAACCATATTCGACACAATCACTGTTTCAAACAATAGTTTGCATTGCTTAAATCTGGCTGTGTAGAATATTCAAGTATATCAGTACACTATGTGCATCAGATAGAAAACCTACAACAAAAGTCAGTATAAACCTTCATCTGCAACGCAAGAACTCAACGCGAAAGTAGTCTACCATAGTTGTTTTTAATTTGCTTTATAAAAAATCAGATTAGTTCACTTTTTCTTTGTGTATATGAGAGTAGCTATCAAAGCCACTGTTAATACTGCAAAAATGAGGTGTGAGAGAGGAATAAGTGGGAGAAAATAAGAAATGACGGCTTTTCAAGGTAGCCGTCATTTTTATTTTTTAGCTTGACTCTTTAGATCAAAGTGCAGCTATTTGTACTTTTTGTTCAAGTATTTTAGCAAGTGTAGATTCAGCGTCAGCCAATTTTGCTTGTTCTTTTTCAATAACAACTGCTGGCGCTTTACTAACAAAGTTTTCATTACCTAATTTACCGCGAACTCTGCCAGCTTCTTTTTCAAGCTTTTCAATAGCCTTATCTAAACGGGCTAGTTCAGCTGCTTTATCTATTAAGCCAGCCATTGGAATTAGTACTGATAAGTCACCGACTACCGCAGAAGCCGAGGCTGGACCTTGTTCATCGTCAGCCAATACCGTAATGCTTTCTAGTTTTGCTAGCGAGCTTAAAAACTGCTCGTTTTCATCTAAGCGACGCTGATCGTTATCATTAACGTTTTTAAGCAATACCGGTAACTCTTTACTCGGCGAGATATCCATTTCACCACGAATGTTACGAATAGCGATGATGAACTGTTTAACCCACTCTAAATCGTCAATGGCTTGTTGATCACATTTGCTCTCATCAAACTGAGGGAATGCTTGCACCATAATTGAATCACCATTCTTATTGAAATCACTTAATGGCTGAACTCGCTGCCAAATAGTTTCAGTAATAAATGGCATAATTGGGTGCATTAAACGTAATAATTTTTCTAATATGTTCACTAAGGTATGACGAGTACCACGTTGCTGAGCTTCATTACCTTTAAACAATACAGGCTTAGTTAGCTCTAAGTACCAATCACAGAACTGGTTCCAAGTAAATTCATACAAGGCTTGTGAAGCAAGATCGAAACGATAAGTATCAAAGGCTTCATGAACTGTTTTAACGGTTTGTTCGAATTGACCGATTACCCATCGATCAGCAAGTGATAGCTCTATGTCTCCACCATCCTTTCCGCAATCAAATTCTTCAGTATTCATCATCACATAACGGCTAGCATTCCATAACTTATTGGTAAAGTTACGGTAACCTTCAAGACGTTTCATGTCCCAGCTAATATCGCGACCTGTTGTAGCAACAGATGTTAGAGTAAAGCGCAGTGCATCAGTACCATGTGCTTCAATACCTTCCGGGTATTCTTTTCTGGTAAGCTTTTCAATTTTCTTGGCAAGCTTTGGTTGCATCATATTACCAGTACGTTTTTGCAACAGGTCTTCAAGTGAAATACCATCAATCATGTCTAATGGATCAACAACATTTCCTTTTGATTTACTCATCTTATCGCCATTTTCATCGCGAATAAGACCTGTCATGTAAATCTTTTTAAATGGTATTTGTGCTTTACCATTTTCATCTTTGTTGAAGTGCATGGTCATCATGATCATACGTGCAACCCAGAAGAAAATAATATCAAACCCTGTTACTAATACATCAGTAGGGTGGAAGGTTTTTAAATCTTCAGTATCTTTTGGCCAACCTAGTGTTGAGAAAGTCCATAAAGCAGATGAGAACCAAGTATCAAGTACATCATCATCTTGTCTTAACTTCATATCAGCAACAATATCATTGTTTGCGCGAACTTCTTCTTCAGTACGGCCAACATACACTTTACCGCTTTCGTCATACCAAGCTGGGATTCTATGTCCCCACCAAAGTTGACGAGAGATACACCAATCTTGAATATTATTCATCCAAGAAAAATACATGTTTTCATATTGCTTAGGTACAAATTCAATTTGACCATCTTTAACTGCATCAACTGCAGGGCCTGCTAATTTTTCAACACGTACATACCATTGGTCAGTGAGTAGTGGCTCAATGATTACGCCAGATCTATCACCGTATGGTGCAACTAAATCATGGTCTTTCACTTCAACCAATAAACCGAGTTCGTCAAACTTAGCAACAATAGCCTTACGGGCTACAAAACGATCCATACCTGAGAATTCGCTTGGTAATTCAGTATCGTAAGCATCACAGACTTCACCTTTAGTATCATAAACTTCAGCGCTTGCTAAAATCGCAGCATCTTTATCTAAGATATTAATTTGTGGCAATGCATGACGCTTACCCACTTCGTTATCGTTGAAGTCATGCCCAGGGGTGATTTTTACACAACCCGTGCCTTTTTCCATATCGGCATGATCATCACCAACAATTGGAATTAAACGATTTACTAAAGGTAATAGTACTTTTTTACCAATTAAATCTTTATAACGTGGATCTTCAGGGTTAACCGCAACGCCAGTATCACCTAACATGGTTTCTGGACGAGTGGTTGCTACCACTAAATAATCAAGACCTTCAGCTGTTTTTGCACCATCGGCTAGCGGGTAGCGAAGATGCCACATGTGGCCTTTTTTGTCTTTATTTTCAACTTCTAAATCAGAAATAGCGGTGTGAAATTTAGGATCCCAGTTAACTAAGCGTTTACCACGGTAAATTAAGTCATCTTCAAATAAGCGTACAAATACTTCTTGTACTGCTTCAGACATTCCGTCATCCATAGTGAAGCGTTCACGAGTCCAATCGATTGAGTTACCTAAGCGACGCATTTGTTTGCCTATAGTACCGCCAGACTCTTCTTTCCATTCCCAAATCTTGTCGATAAAACCTTCACGGCCATAGTCATGGCGGGTTTTATCTTCTTCAGCAGCTATTTTACGTTCAACTACCATTTGGGTGGCTATACCTGCATGATCACAGCCCGTTTGCCATAAGGTATTTTTACCTTGCATGCGTTGGTAACGAATAAGCGTATCCATGATGGTTTGCTGAAAAGCATGACCCATATGTAAGC
>OLHM01000441.1_pt1 | contig 13435 bp, 10 predicted proteins | sample 1609611 | NCBI WGS metagenome assembly OLHM01 (sample SAMN05416891, study PRJEB24817) | seawater metagenome | isolation source: Sea water | place: Canada:Atlantic | collected 2013-11 | reverse complement strand
TCTGCAAAAGACCTTGTGGGTGATCGTATAGAAGGCTTATTGAGCGGTGCGGATGATTACATGACTAAGCCATTTTCATTTGATGAATTGCATGCAAGATTGCTTACGCTGACACGAAGAGGAGGGCTGCTAGTCGATAATGATTGCATCATGCTTAATGGCTATCGAATTGATTTACAGCTTAAAAGTCTTTTATTTCAAACTGAAGAGATTGAATTAACTCCTACAGAATATAAAATTATTGAATGTTTGTTCTTAAATAAAAACAAAGTAGTCAGCATCGAAAAAATCAGTGAATTCATTGTCGGGCGATATGATGCTATTGCTAAAAATTCACTGGAAGCACATTTGTCTTCGATTCGAAAAAAAGTTAAACATCTAGAAGAGCAACTTCCAATTAAAAATAAACGTGGTTTTGGCTATATCGCAACGGAAAACTCATGTCCTCAATAAAGTCATCGTTAGTTAAACAGCTAACCTTAATTATTTCTATTATCTTATTTCTTGTACTGCTTTTTTTAGATATCAGTGTTGATACTTATGTAGAGCGACAGTTTGAAAGCGCCTTAGTACAAGAAGGAAAAAGGCTGATTAATCATATAGACGTAGAAAATGGAAAAATATCTTTAAGCTTACGTGCAGATTTAATGGAAGAATTTTCTGCTCAAAAGTTAGGAAAGTACTATAAAATTTGGGCAGATAACGAAGTCATTGTAAAATCGGATTCTTTATCTACTTATCCAGATTTTAGCGTCCCAGATGTGCAGCTCAAAAGTAATGAATACTTAATTAAAAGCATCGAGTTACCTGATGGAAGATCGGGACGAATTTTTATCTATAATGTTGGCAATGCTAAAAAATATAATACTAATTATCAAAGTGATATCTATCTGGGCTTAACAAAAGTAAGTGAAAGTTTGGAGAGTATTCAAATTTTAATTGATATTGTCTTTTTATTAACAGCAATTGCCACCGCATTTTTTATTCGGTACCTAGTGAATAAAATTGTGAGTCAAGGTTTAAAACCTATCGAAACCCTTAATCAACAAATCAGAGACATCAATTTCAATGATGAAAATGCCTGTTTTGATATTGTTTCTCCTCCCAAAGAAATCAAAACGATTATTGATGAATTGAATCAATTTTTAATGGTGAATCGTTCGTTGTTACAGTCAGAACAGCGCTTAACCTCTGATATAGCACATGAGCTAAAAACACCCATTTCAGAGCTGATGAGCGTGACAGAAATCGCCATTAAATATCCCCAAAATGATGAAGTATTAGCAACCTTTAAAGATGATGTTATTTCAATTTCAATGCGAATGAATAATATCGTTAAATCATTGCTTATGTTTAATAAAACAAACAGTAAGCACTTCGTTTTAACTACTAAAGAAATTGACTTAGTGTCAGCACTTCATGATTTGATAGACAGGTTTCATAGTTCGAGTAATGAAAGCCAGGGCCGTATCAATATAGAAAGTCCCACATCATTACTAATTCAAAGTGACTATTTTTGTATTGAAGCCATACTGACTAACTTAATTAACAACGCACTGTATTACAGTCCTCAGAGCAGTATTGTTGATATAGATATACAAGCAGGTGAAGGAACAATGGCATTATTCATTAGCAACCAATTATCTGTAGCAATGAACGAAAATGATCTACACAGTATGTTTGAACCCCTGTGGCAAAAAGATAAATCAAGAACGTCAGAGGACCATTTTGGTTTAGGTTTATCGATTGTAAAACGTTTATGCCGTCAGATGAATATTGAAATATCAGTACATTTAAAATCAGAAAATATAATTGAATTTATTCTAATTTTTAACCAAAAAAGTAAAATTGACTACCACAAAATTACTTTGATAATTAACTGAATATTATATGTTTTTTTCTGTTATATCTTAGCTTTTACATATAAACCAATCACTACGCCTGCCAACACATAATTAAACCTGTTGGTAGCTTTTCTGAAAAATCAGCTCAAGTTTCATCAATTACTTATTAGAGAACTTGCAATTACTATTGATAATGATTATCATTTGTAATTGGTATTTTTAATAAGGATAACTATGAAAAATATAATGACTGTTTTGATAATTACTTTGGCTTTGTTGAATTCGACAGTTTCTGCCAAGCATTACGACGTTAAGTTGCTGACTACCGATGATAAAGGTCAAAACATGGTTATGTCACCTGGTTTTTTGAAGATATCTCCCGGTGATACTGTAACTTTTTCGCCTTCAGACCCTTCACATAATGTTGAGTCTGTTTCTATTCCTAAACAAGTAAAATCATTCACGAGTAAAATGGGTCAACAGTTTACTCATACTTTTGATCAACAGGGTGTTTATCTTTATAAGTGTACACCGCATTTTGTACTCGGCATGTTAGGTGTTATTCAGGTAGGCGCTGCCCAAAACTTGCCTATGGTAATGAAAGATTGGTCAGCGATGAGTGCAGGTGTTGCGATGAACAAAGACCGCGTTAACGCCTATCTATCCCAAGTGAAGTAGGAAAGAAGCAATGAGACATTCTCAATGGAAGTCATTGTTAAAAAGCGGTAACAACTGCTTTGATCATCAGCAATTGGATGAGGCTGAGACATTCTATCTACAGGCGTATGATTTGCTGAGCGAAGCGCGTGGGGATGATCCCCATTCATCCGAATTATTGATGGCTTGGATATGCACTTGTCATAATTTAACATCATTATACGAAGTACTTGGCTACTTAGATTTGTCATTAGAATATTTAATGATCCCTCATGAATATTTAATGAAAATTTCTGAAGCTAATTACTTAAATGATGATATGAAATTGACCGCATTTAAAGGGATTAACATAACGCTACCAGCAATTATATTGTTCACAAATAATCACGCTGACTGTGATGGATGTCGCTTACAGCTTCCATCGTTACAAAAAGTCATGGGACAAGAGATATCTTCTATTCACTAGTAACTTTATAAAGTTTTGCTCATTAAGACTAGGGTCATTATTGACTCTGAGTTGAAGTTAATTACATGGAATTTGAGAGAGTTAAGCTGATAAATAATAGGTGAGATTTGATCGAAATTATTAAGTTATTTACGTGGGAACCAATGGTCTAATGAACATATCGATGAGACTTTACCTTGCCAAGCAGCATTCAATAAAACTGCGGGCATTATTGCCAAATTATCGGCGAATGATACTACCCATTGTTATCTGTGTTTTACTGACTCAAGCACAAACTCAAGATATTACTGTAAGAGTTCTTTCCGATGCATTTTGGCAAGTGGCTGTATTTGTTGCCATGACATTGACTCTCTATCATTTATTTGCAGATAAAATTAGTTATCTATATACCAACGCTAAAGGTGAAACTAAACCATTTCGTGAAATTGTAACGGCAAGCTTGATGGGTGTTCTACCTGGGTGTGGCGGTGCCATTGTCGTTATTACACAATACGTCAGTGGTCATATGAGCTTTGGTGCGGTTACCGCAGTGTTGACGTCAACTATGGGAGATGCGGCGTTTTTATTATTAGCAGCAGAGCCCACTACCGGCATCTTTTTACTTATGTTGTCTTTTGCCGTTGGGATCATCTCTGGCACTGTTGTAAATTGCATTCATGGTTCAGATTTTTTGCGTAATACGGTCGTCTCACGAGATATAGAATCAAGCATATCAGCAAGTAAATTAACGATTCCAAAACGTTTAAAATACCAAGGTATATTATGGCAGTGGCTCATGGTACCTGGTGCTATTGTTGGTTTGCTTATGGCTGGTCAAATAGATGTTGCAGCAATGTTTAACATTAGCGAAACAACACTAAAATTAGTGGGTGCTATCATCACTTTAGGGTTTATATTTCTCTGGGCAGCAACATGTGAAGTTACAAATTATGAATCTATTATTTCAGAGGATAAAAAAGCAAAACAAAATAAAGTTTTTCAAAAAGTAGCACTTGATACCAATTTTGTAACTAGCTGGGTTGTGGTGGCATTTTTACTCTTTGAATTAGCAATGTTGTACGGTGATTTTAAACTTGAAAACTTATTTCAACAGTTTACTGCTTTTGCACCTGTGGCTGGTGTTATTATTGGTATGATCCCTGGCTGTGGACCGCAAATTATTACTACTTCTTTATATTTATCGGGTGCCATACCGCTATCCGCACAAATAGGCAATGCAATTAGTAATGATGGCGATGCTTTGTTTCCTGCTATCGCTTTGTCACCTAAAGTGGCGTTCGTTGCTACCATCTATTCGTCGATTCCAGCATTATTAACTGCGTATGGTTACTACTGGTTGTTTGAATAAATTTACGCTGAGCACATTTAAAATGTTTACTTAGTGGTATTTATACTGACTAATTTTTGTTACAGGCGGCAATTGGATGAACAACAGCTTTGGTAATTTTACCATATTGAAGTTTAACGAGAGCTTTGTTGGCATAGCCAGTAAACTGTCGTGTTCTCCACAGAGGTAATAAAGCAGAGTCCGTAGTTAAATTAACAATTAACCCGGTTGATTTTTGCGCTTTAACTTTATTCTTACCATAGATATTGTCATTAGTATTCTCGGTGGGTACATCGCTAGCAAAGCTTTTTTCACGAGTTGCCGCCGCAATACAAATTCGATTTTCTGTGGCGCGAGATAATAAGCTGTAATCAACCTCACATGGCTCTTGAATATCAAAAGGTACCAATAACAAGTGGATTCCATTTAACGCCGACACTTCAACCATTTCAGGAATGTTGGCGTCATCGGCCGTTAGCATAGCAACGGTTATATTTCCTTGCTCTAAGGGTAATTCAATAATCGTTAATTCATTCCCAAGTGCAGTCCATTGGTATCTTTGGCAAAAATGTAATTGCTGCTGTGTGGCAAATAAACCATCTTGGTTAATTATCACTGCCTGATGAATGCCATCAAGTAGTAAACTAGTACATAAATATTGAAAAGGTCTAAGCACAGAACTAACTTGTTTAATTAGCGTTTTGCTCAAACACGCTATCTGCTTTCTTTGTTCCACATCATGAGTGATTGTTTTATCTGCGATAAAGAATAACTCAGGTAATTGAATAACGTCTGTAAGATTATTTTCAATGTAATGGCAAACATCGTCAATGGCTTGCTCATTAGACTTATAGGTTGCAAATATCGCCACGTTGGCTGTTGCTGGTACCTTCTTTGACTTTTCGGACTCTAGCGCGGATTTTATGTACTTTGTTTGCTTTATGGCAGCAGTTAGCTCTTGATATAGCTCTGGACGTAGTTGTTCTTTATAAGCGGTACCGTCGGGACGATTTTTGCTGTTAAGTCCTACCTCTGTGCTTATTTTTTTGTCATCTACATCACCCAATAAATCTATGTCAGCAAAAGTAAAACCTTCTTCATTCTTATTTATCTTTGCCAGTACCTTACCGTTTGGAGAGAGTATTTGGCTTCGACCAGCACCGATGTCAGTTTCTTCAAAATTTTCTTCAGATTGTTCGGATAGCATTAACGGAGTAATTTTATTTGCAGTTGCTAAAAAGACGTTATTTTCGAAAGCTCGGGCGAGATCATGCAAACTGCTTTGGTCTATAGTGACCGTACTTATTGAATTACACAGCAATTGTGCACCATTTAAGGCTAATTTTCGTGACGGCTCGAAAGTCATGCTATCGTTTCCAACTAGTAGTCCGAGTTGTCCAAACGGGGTCGTTACTACTGTAGATTCACTTCTCAGACTAGTGAAAAACTCACTTTCATGCTCAGTTAATGCTTGTTTGTCCGTTTGATTAATGAGTTCACCTAACGGAGAAAATAAACATGAAGTCACACTTATATTTGATTTAACCGAACTGTCTGGTTTTATTCCTATAGGGCTGCGAGTAAGGTCTCGTCGTAACGTGACATTGGCCACAATATAACAATTATGCTTTTTCGCTTGCTGGGCAATTTTTTGTAAAAACTCTCCATCAAGGGGTAAAGCTTCATCCCATGCTTGGTTATGGTCAACATATCCTAGAGGCGTAATTCCAACCAGTGCAGTAGAAAATTGTGAATTACAATATTCGGGAAGAACTATCAATGCCGGCTCACATGATGCAGCCTCATTTATCATGCGAATGCAGCTTGCTTGGTTTTCTTGAAGATTTGAAGAGGTGGCAAACTGAGAAACGGCTACTCGCATGATGTTTATTTTCCAGATAACTTATAATGATTTGAATTGTGCAATATGAAAGCAGGGTGCTTTACGAGGGGATTTTACATTAAAAAGGTATGATTGAGACTATTTTAATATATTTTTTATGTTGTAAGTAAAGCCTGTTGATCTTTCCTACAAAATTGATAATCAACAGACTTTAAAAGCAAACAATAGCGCATGAAATTTGCCTCATACACTGGCTTCAATCACTAACCTTTACAGGTAATCCAAACTACACCGTCTTCGCTACATTCAAAGAGGAGAGTATTGTCTTCTTGTCGAATTGATTTGACCCAGTTATTTTCATTGTTTTTATCGATAACAATGTTGTCGTACTCTAGGCGTTTTCGCCAATAGTCAGTATCTACAAGCACATCTTGCTCCCAACCTATAGCAAAGGAAGACATGTGACTGATTAACTCTGTCGCCACTAACATTTCATCTTTGTCTTTAATATTAATCCAATCCGGCAGTGCGGTGAATTCTGCGTTTTGTTCTCTAAAATACAATTCCGTAAAATACGTTGTATTTTCCTCAGTAAATCGGAATGAATAATAGCGCTCATATGGACTGTCAAAATTATCGTTTGAACATTCTTCTATTGTTGCAAATGAGGCAGTGGATACATTATTGCCTAATTCGTAATGTACACCGCTTTGTTCAAAGCTTATACGTTCAACATTGCCACAACGATAAGAGTTGTCATCGTTACGATAAGTGTCTTTTCGAATACTTAACAAACCTTTAAGATCTTGGTCGCCCCAAGGTTGTTCAATTTCGTGAAACTTAGATAAAATTACATCAACCTTCGACAAAGAACCGTCGTTAGTAAGTTTTACAAATTCTGATAAATTTTCTGTTTCAAGGAAAATAATTTCGTCACGATACCATGCATCGGTAAATCCCAGCTCTTTGTCTCTAGCTGCATCTTGGTAAATAGTAACGCGGACTTCTTCGGAATCAGGATGAGCTTTTTCAAGTTTTTCTTTATACTTATACGATGCTTTCAAACCTTTGACGATTGATTGAGCGTGGTCATAAGTATCACTGTCCTTAGAAGCGATAAAGTCAGAATAGATTTGCTCTTCGGAAAGGTTGTAATGCTGAACTAGATTAAGCATCACGCTTTCAATTTCGTTTTTTATCTCGCTACGCAGTACACTATCTTGTTTCAGTTTTTCGCATGTTAAATTTCCTTTGCTACTTCCTTTAAGCTGGCGTCTTAGTTGTCCCCAAATGACAGTTGTTAGCGGTGAAATATTGCGGATATCATTATCGGATATTGCTTCGATAGATGGTGGGAACGACATTTGGTAAGCTTCAGTAACTTCACCTAAATCAAGATCCATGGCGCCTACAGGAACATCAACATAAGTAGTTGAATATGGGACACATGCTGCTTGTTCTTCAGAGAATTCAAAATTGTAATCTCCTGATTCGCCAGAGACGGTAGACGGTTCAGTTTGTTGATCAAACTTTCCATCTCCATCAAAGTCTAGCCACACGGTTGCGCCAACGACATAGCCATCAATGACTTTACCGCTAGTCTTTATTACAACTGGTATGTTGGTTGTTACTTCAGGGTTTAGTGGTACTGGTTTCACTACTGGTAAAGGCTCTACTGCTGGCTCTGATGTAAGTAGACTCTCTGGAGTATCTGAGCCACCGCCACAAGCAGTAAGTGAGAGTGTCAGCATTGATGAAATGATGAGTTTATTATTGTTATTTATCATGAATGATTGTCCCTTTCAAAATACATTCCTTAAAACAGGCTGCCGTACGCAACGTTGTTTTGTGTAAGCACAAGACCTTAAGCTTTTTAGATAGTTAGGTCAACAACATCAATAAACCTTACGTAGAAAAGTCTGTAAGTTGAATAGTCATTTTAAAGACGTTTCAAGCTCACCTTTTTATTGAGATATAATTTACTCTTAAGGTATAAAAAGCTTATTACGTTTCCCTACAGGGTTATAATAATTTATACATGCAATATATTCGGATATTGCATACCTATCAAATTGTTTTTTATATAAAATTATTTTCTTAAATTGCTTATAATTCAGAAAAGAGTTCAATGAAAACAACAGAAGCTTTTGTTAAAAACTATGTAAAAAAAGATATAGATTCAATTTTTAATATATTGATTAGAGCACAAGTAGGTAGTCGTCTTGATTTTCAATTTTTACTCGGTACGGGTGGGAGAATCACAACCGAATTGGTTGGTCTTACTAAAGGTCATTTTGTGATACTTAAAATATCGGCGTTTCCAGCTAAAGTAGACTTTTCTAGTTTTAAAGCAAGTGCATTAGGTATTGTGCGTTTACTCCTTGAGGGAGATGATGGTATCTGTGTCGCTTTTCGGACAGAAATAATCTCTACGATCACTTTTCCTTCGAAACTAATTTTTTTAAAGTTCCCAACACAAATTCAAACTCGTGGACTACGAAATCACAATAGAATCCCACTCAATGTACCTGCTAGCATTAAACTTAAAAAAAGTAACCGCAGTATGTCCAATATTTCGGGTAAGTTAATTGACTTGTCAGATAATGGTTGTAGGTTTCAGTGTGATGTTGATAAGAATTTGACAATAGAAATAAAATCCAATGTTGATTTAAATTTCACTTTAGAAACAGGTAAGAGCGTAGAAACTTCAGGGATAATAAAAAATATTAGACTAATAAATAACCATTATTATATTGGTATTCAATTTGCAGTTTTAGGGGAGGGAGCGTCTTTCATTTTGAATAATCATAAATTATAACGCCTCGTCTAACTGTTCTTCTTTTGAGGAAACTAGACGTCAGCGTAACAAAATTGATGAATTCATTATAAAAGAAAGAAGTGCTCGTGTTTGTTCGCGATAAGAAAATCATGATGAATTATCTTTACTTGTTACAGAAAAGATAGAAATTATATTAAAGCATCCTAAAATAGTCATCAATGGCTTTATCAGTCAATCTGTGCCTCAGTTAAATAATATTAGGCTCAATCATATTTAAAAAGATTAACTTATCATTTAGGGGGACATCAATTAATGTTAGAGATTAACAGTGAATGAAATTAACTTCATTCACTGTACGTAGTATTTATGGCTTATATATATGAAAGCTTATCCATATTTCATGTAAACCAAAAGATGCTGGACTAATAACTATCGTATTGATGAGTTTATTCACTATTTTGCATTACATCGTCAGTAAAATCAGTTGGCCAAAATTTATAGCCTTGTACAGTTGCTTGCGCTGCTGCGCCCCATAATGCGGATTGATATATTCTTACCCCGTCAACATCATAAGAAGTGTTCGCTGCGGCTTGTCCACCTTCCTCTTCGTGTTTTGCACTGGCCTCAGCTCTTGCTCCAGCATCCCAACCTTCCTCTTTAAAACGTCTCAAAGCTTCAGCACTACTATAAGCATAAACGAATGCTACCGATTTAAAACCAATACCAACACCAACACCTAACGATGCAAAACGATAAAACTCTGACTTACCATTCTCTTTAAGGACACAAACGCCACCACCAGAAGACGCAGCAAATAAATAACTATCACTGCCGGTACAAATCAAATAACCTAAACTATTATTCAATGCGCTTTTGGCTGTTGGATGGTCTTCATAAATTTGTTGTAGCGCTTCGGATGTTTCTTTAACGGCATTTTTCTTTTTATCCGCTGGGGTATTACCTGTAGCACAACCCAGTAATAAACTGGTTGTCACGCCTGCCAAAATAATATTTTTTATTGTCATTTGTTATCCCTAAAGAATTAATTGTAAATGAGTTTTCTAGTGTTATTTTTCAAATAACTCAGTTATTCAATATAGGAGTAATTCATTAATAAATAAAATTTTTATGCGTCATTTTTGATTTTGTCGTGAACTGACAAGTCTTAAAGATGCACAATACATAGTGTAGATTGTAAAGAGGGCATGTTTACCTGCGGTAATTATCACTATAAAAAATGTTTATAAGACAACTTATGAGCAAAATGCTCTTTAAATGTACTTATATACATTTATTTAACATTTTATAGATTTAACTCTTTACAAATAGAACCTCAGTATTTAAAATGCGCCCACTTTTGAGGAATAGCAAAAACTTTTCTTAAAGTAACTTGGTGAGATGGCTGAGTGGTCGAAAGCACCGGTCTTGAAAACCGGCAAGGGTTTGTAGCCCTTCTAGAGTTCAAATCTCTATCTCACCGCCACATTCAAAAAAGCCGCTAGCTGAAAAGTTAGCGGCTTTTTGCTTTTATAAGATTATAAAAGTGCTATATAAAGCTATTGCTGATTAAAAGTGATTGAAAATTGTTAATAATTAAGGACTATGAGTGATCATTATGGATACGAATATAAATTCAAGTAAGGCAAATACTTATCCTATTAAACGTATTTCTTTAGCTGTATCACTCGTAACATCGTCTTTATTACCTAGCTATTCATTTGCTCAAGCAACAGCCATCCAAGATACTGATCCTCAAGCTTCACTTGAAGCACCACAAACAGTAAATTCTGTTGCGCTAACGCCTGCAATTACCGTTGATAATCTTGATGATATTTATCGAGAAATGGCGACTAACTCACGTTTTGAAAATTTAACACCAGCAGAAGACTTCTTTCAATCACCTTACCAAGTCTCTATTTTTTCAGATCCAAACGGTGAGGATCGTGACAGACTTTGGTCTCAAACGAACTCGATTTTTGCCTACGGTTTTGGTGTTATTGGATTAATTGCCTTATTACCAGAAGACATCTCGAACTGGGATAAAGAAGAAGGCATATTTAATAAATGGACTGACAATGTAAAGGGTGGTCCTGTTTGGGACAGAGATACAGGTATGTTAAACCTGATCGGTCATCCATATTTTGGTGGTGTGTATTACCAGGTTGCTCGTAAGTCAGGTTACCGCCAATGGGACTCTTTTGTATACGCTACGATTATGTCTACCTTCTACTGGGAATACGGCATTGAAGCTTTTGCTGAAGTCCCTTCAATTCAAGATTTGGTTATTACCCCTGTACTTGGTTGGGCTTATGGTGAATGGGCATTTAATACCGAGATGGATATAAGAGAAGACGGTGGTGATGTTTGGGGCTCAAGTATTTTAGGTAGCACCGCATTATTCTTTCTCGACCCTGTCGATAGTATGAGTGTCGGTATAAACAACATGTTCGGTAAAGAAATTATCAGAGCCGGAACAGGTTATGTAAGTTTTAACGAAATTCCTTACGGCGATTCGGGTCAAACAGACAGCCAAGTCAGCTTTAATATTTCCTTACAGCTTGGTGATGGTGGTCATTATTCACCAACTAAAGCAAAGCGTTCATCAAGAACTGATGATCCTATTGATACTGGCATCATTGGTGTAAGTTATGGTGTTGGTCAGACAGAACTTGATGATGCATGGGATGTTGAAGGAGATACTACGTCTGAATACAGTTTAGGTTTATATTTTACACCTCAATTTTCAAGCAGAGTATCTTATTCAAAAGGTAAATTTACTGACGGTTTTAGTCCTGCAGAAATTAATTATGAAAACTATAGCTTAGATAGCCAGTTCTATTTTAATAGTGAAAACGACTTCAGACCATACCTAACGACAGGCTTTGGTGAAACGTTGTGGAAAAAAGACATAGAGACCAAAAAATTCCAAGTTAATGCCGGCGTTGGGGCGCATTATAAACTTAATGATAACTTTGCTTTACAAGTAGATTGGCGTTTTTACCACAGCACTAATGCGAATACTTCGGATCATAATACTACGTTACGCTTAGTCTATTTCTTAGGTAAAGGTGAAAGATAAGAGCTTTAAACCCTTCATAGGTTAAGCCATTAGTTGCTGCATAAATTGTAATTAAATATGAATAGTTAGTTACTTAAGTAGCAAGTCTGTATTTTTTATAATAGGCTTTAATCATTCCTTGTTGTTATATTGGAGTGATCATGAAAAGTAAATTATGCAGTCTTTTATTATGTTTTCCGCTTTTGCTTGCTTGTCAAAGCAATCAAAACCTCCACGTTAGCCAAACTTATTCACAACAAGATTTATATTTAGATAATCAATATCTTTCTTTAGAACCCATTCACATCGAAACAGAACAAGAAATTTTTGCACTCGATGATGGCATGCGTGCCATGGTGCAAGATAAATTAATCAATCACTACCCAGCCCATCAAAAAGCTCGGATTTTACTTGAACACTTATTTAATGACGAGAATATTGCTTTAAGTTACGACGGTAATGCCAATGTTACTGCTAAACAGGCTTATCATAATAAAACCGCCAATTGCATGTCATTAACTATTTTAGCGTACACTTTAGCTGATGAAGCGGGTATGAATATCAGTTTTCAAGATGTTGATGTACCTGAATATTGGGTACGCAACGGACAATACAGTCTGTTAACCGGACATGTTAACTTACTGGTAGAAGAGAGTGAGGATATTAATAAGCGAGTACTTTGGGGAGAAATAGCAACTCGAATAGACTTTGACCCTTTCGTTGCTAAGAAAAACTTCCCTTCTCATACCATTGAAAAGCATACGTTACTCGCCATGTTCTATAACAATAAGGGGGCTGAAGAAATGCTGAATGATAATTTTCCACTCGCTTATCAATATCTTAAAATGGCTACAATAACAGACAACCAATTTTCTTCTGCTTGGGGCAATTTAGGTGTTTTATACAAGCTTTCAGGACATTACACTATGGCTGAAAGTGCTTATAATCATGCTATTACTCTAAATAATAAAAATCTCACGTCACTAGGTAATTTAGCTTTATTACTTAATAAGCAAGAGCGTTATAGCGAAGCAAAACCAATAGAAGACTTTATACATTCAGCACGGGTAAAAAACCCTTACTATCATGCTTTACTGGGTAACGAAGCTTTATTCAATCAATTTTATTATCAAGCGATAGAACATTATAAAAAAGCTATTCAACTGGATGATGAACAACATGAGTTTTACTTCGGGTTAGCTAAGGCTTATTACAAGCAAAATAAGTTAGCGTTATCAACAAGAGCTATGAAAAAAGCGGTGTTGTTAACTAAAACTAAAGATACGCAAAAACAATATATTGCAAAGCTTAATTTCCTTAAAGACCAAGGGGCAATAAGTCCTTGAGAGTATCGAGGTCTATAATACTACTGTTCATTACAAGTTTACTCCATGTTTCAATTGCATGGAGTAGCGCTTTGATTGACACAGGGCCAATACCAACTGCTATCACTAATAAAGA
>OLHM01000437.1_pt1 | contig 13501 bp, 11 predicted proteins | sample 1609611 | NCBI WGS metagenome assembly OLHM01 (sample SAMN05416891, study PRJEB24817) | seawater metagenome | isolation source: Sea water | place: Canada:Atlantic | collected 2013-11 | reverse complement strand
ATTTACTTATTATAAAACAGTTGATACAGGAGGGATTTTACTCTCTGTTTATATTAGTTTAAATGTTCTGTTTCAGGCTTTTTTACCTACTTGGTTTTTTCTAGGGATAGAAAAGATGAAGAATGTCACTGTTTATATGTTCTTCGCTAAAATTAGTTATGTTGTCTTAGTTTTTATCTGTATCAGTGATAAATCAGACGTTGAACTTGTTATATTACTGTATGCAATGAGTAACTTAATCGCTGTTATTTTATCTGTTAAATCTATTTATTCAAATGGGTATTCGATAAAAAGACCAGTAACAATAAAGGTAAAAGATGTATTTAAAGAAAGCGTGCAGTTTTTTATATCTCGAGCTGCAGTCTCAATATATACATCGGCCAGCACATTTTTAGTCGGAGCATTTGCAGGGGTTCAGCAAGTAGCAATCTACGGTGCGAGTGAAAAGATATACCAAGCATCAAAAAGCGTAACCGCACCTATTGCACAAGCTCTATTTCCATATATGGCAAAGACCAATAATACAACACTCTTAATGAAAATAGTGTTTGTGATGGTCATTATTTTGACCATTGTTTGTTTCAGCGTAGGGTTTTGGGCCGATGAAATTATGGTGTTAATTTTTGGTGATGAGTTCATTGGAGCTGGAGAGATTTTACAATTATTCTTGATTATTACCATAATCAATTTTTTATCAGTTAACTTTGGTTATCCTGCCTTTGCTGGAATAGGGAAAGTACATATAGCAAATTATACTGTTGTTTTAGGTGCCGTAATACATTTAATCCTCTTGTTTTCCCTATACGTATCGGATGGATTTACTGCTTTGAATGTTGTTAAGGCTGTGTTGGTAACTGAGTCTATAGTTATGGTTTTAAGACTGACATACTTTAAAATAAATTATAAAAATGGAAAGAAAAATGGAAATATTGAATAAATTAAAAGAATTAATTGACAGTAATATTATGGTTAGTAAAGTATTCCGCCAAATGTATAAGCATACTGTTGGAATCTATTTTTTATACAAGCTTAAAAAGCAATTTAGAAGTCAGTTTAATGTAATATTAAATAAAGTAGTAATTGGATCGGAAAAACAAAATATACAAGTTTGGCCCGCGTTTGGTACTTTGTTAGGGTTATACCGGGAAGGAGGCCCTATAGAACATGATTTCGACATAGACTTTGGTGCTTGGTATAAAGACAAAACGTTGGTAAATAAACTACTGACTGATTTAGGTGCTAAGGTTTGTTATTCTTTTCATTCTGAAATTACCGAAAATGCATTTGAGGAATGTTATGAGCTTAACGGATGTAAGTTTGATGTTTTTTATTTTACAGAAGATAAAAATTCATCATCTTTCAAATGTCATGATTTTATGAGACACAATGGATTAACGAGAGAACAAACTATAAGAAAGCATGGGGGGTTGAAGGTTAGACAAATTACCCTTCCATTTGCAGGATTTGTTCCATTCAATTATCAAAATATTACAATTTTAATGCCTGCCAATACTGCTTCACACCTTGAAGCACGATATGGGTCTGGTTTTATGACCCCTGATACAAAATGGGTGAACTCGTCACCTAATCCGAATATTACAGATATAGGATTCGAAGGAATATACCATGTCTTTTAGATTGTTATATTTGTTAACTAAATAAATTGCTTATGAAAAATACTAATGGGATTAAATTATGGGATTTAAGGGTTGTTTTTATCTTTTTTATATCCCCATTTTTAGGCGCATTTTTAGCATTCTTTTGTGAAAATAAAAGTATTAGAAAGTATATTCTGGCTTTATTCATGGGGGCAGCGGCTTATCTTACTGCCCCTGTTTATGATCTTTCTCGACATTTTACTAGCTTTAATTTATTAGAAAAAGGTCTCGATAATCCATTTGTTACTCTTGATATTGTTTTGCCCTTTATAAATCATATAATCATATTTTTACATGGAAATTTTGAGTTAGTTCGGTTTTTATTTGTTTTTGTTTCATATGTACTAGTGATTTCAGCTGTTGAACTTATAACATCTCACACGGCTTTACGTGACCATAAAACGAATAATATATTTTTTATTATTGCATTTTTTTGTGTTCCATTGTTTACGATTATTCTTGGTTTAAGGTTTGGCCTATCGGTTTCTTTTTGTTTTTATGGTCTCGTATTATTGACTATGAACAAGAGAAGAGGCATTTGGTATATGATTTTTTCCACCCTTACTCATTATTCTATGGGGATTTTTCTCATAATTGCCATCATATCAATAAAGCTCAATGAAATTAGCCGGAGAACATTATTTGTCAATAAAATCATAATAATTTTTGCTAGTATTATATTTTTTTTATTTGGACAAACTCTTCTTTTAAGTCTTATCGATTTAGTACCTTTTGAAAATGTATTGATTTCCAGGGCTAAATCATATTTGTTTGGTGTCTATGCTGGAGAGTATCTAGAAGATCGGAGTTTAGGTTATAGGGCATCTGTGATTATATCTCATTTATCTTTTTACCCTTTATGTTTCTATTTCTTTATACAAAAAAGGGCTGTAAACTTCATTACCCCTTTCGTTGTTTTTTCCTTTATTTATTTAGCCCTAATTTCTCCATTTTTTAAAATACAAGAAAGAACCCTTTTATTTATGGTGTGGCCGCTATTAATCGTTTTTATTTCTACATATAATGTAACTGGATTTAAATCAGGAATGAAAATCATGTTAGTAGTAACATCCTTATTCACATTCTTGTTTGGTAATATTCACTCTAACCGTCGTGTTATGTATTTAAGTGATTATTATAGCCTTTTATATTTTTATCCCACTACTTTTATTAAACGATATGACTATAAGTGGGTTACAGAAAAATTGGATCATGAAGGCAGGCCTAAGGATTATAAAGGCCTTCGGTTAATGCAGTAACATAATAGTTTTAGCAATTTATATTTGGAGGAATAGTGGGAATTATTCAAGCTCAAGTGGATGTAGTGTTATATTGGGTCGATGGCTCAGATGAAGAATGGTTACAAGAGTACTCTTTGTATAAACAGAGCAGTGTTTCTCGATTTAGAGACCTTGGTACATTAAAGTATGTTTTTAGAGGGATTGAAAAAAATATGCCTTGGGTTCGGAAAATTCACTTCATTACTAATGGCCAAAAGCCTTCTTGGTTAAATTTAGATAATGATAAATTGGCCTTCCATACACACAAAGATATATTTTTTGATCAAAATCATTTACCGGTATTTAACTCTTCTGCAATAGAAGCTAACTTTGCCAATATCCCTGGATTGTCTGAAAATTTCATATTATTTAATGATGACATGTTTATTTTAAAACCTCTCCCTATTGAAAGGTTCTTCCATGAAAACAAACCTGTGGACTATTTGAGGTTATCTTATCCTCGCTCGGGTTTTTTATATGAGTTTTTAAAGCCACAGAATGTAGTAGCGGCTAAATTTATCACTAATGGCATAAATCACCTGAAAGGTTGTTATGTCTCCTTAAAACTTTTACCTCATATTTTTAACAAAAATTTTAGTTTTAAAACATTGGTGAACAATTTATTTTTCTCTTCATTGATTCGTATTAAATGGTTTGATATTTACCATCACCCTCAACCCCATTTAAAGTCTACATGGCAAAAGATTAGGGAAGACAATCTTGAATTATTACAGAATACATCAAAATCTAAATTCCGCAGTGGTACTGATGTAAATCAATATATTTATCGTTTTCGAAATTTATTAGATGGCTGTTTTCACCCCGCTGAATACAATGATCATTCATCCTATTATTTAAAGGATGTAAATGCATTTATAAAGGATGGTCAAACACTTTTTGATAGTTACTCTTTATTATGTATTTGCGAAGACGAAGGAATAAATGATACAGATTTTGAACGAGTTAAACAGAGTATGGATTCTTTCCTTATAAAGCATTTAGGAAGTAAGTCTTCGTATGAAAAATAAACTATATTCTATTCAGTTGATTAGATTTATTGCTGTATTTCTAGTTGTACTTGTTCATTGTATTGACCGTATGAGTCGCTATTTTGATGCTCCAGAACATATTTTTTCATTTTATTATTTTGATGTTTTCGGTCGTGCTGGAGTAGATATCTTCTTCGTTATTAGCGGATTTGTTATGATGTATATTTCAAATAAAGCTATAACAGAAAATACGTTTAACCTTAAAGTATTTTTAATTAAACGCGCATTACGAGTAATACCTATATATTGGTTGATAACTGGAATTATATCTATGTTGTTAATTTTTTATCCATCAGTTTTTTATAATACTACTACGGATGTTTTTCACACTTTGGGGTCGTATTTTTTTATACCGATAGCGAGTCCTGATGGTAAGTTTGCCCCATTGTTAGGTGTAGGATGGACTTTAAATATTGAGATGTTTTTCTACTTAATCTTTGGAATATTCTTATTCTTTAAAGGACAGCAGGCTAGTAAATTTATTTTTTTATTCTTTTGTTTTACGTGTTCTTTAGGGGAACTCTTTGAAATAAGAGATAAAAGCTATTTTTTAAATGTATTAACAAACCCAATGTTATTCGAATTTTTCTTGGGAATGATTTTATTTAAAGTTTTAAATATCAAGAGCTATTCTCTTTTACATGTGCTTTTTTCATTATTTATTTCTATTTCATTGTTTTCTTATACTATTTTTTGGGAAATCAATACAGATTTTCGTTTTATTACTTGGGGAGGAGCATCCTTCTTTCTTCTTTTCTCTTTAATCTCTTTGGAAAAAATGGGCAAGTTGGAAGTACCTAATATATTTGTTTTACTTGGTGATGCATCATATTCAATATACCTGACGCATTATTTAGTTATAGGTATAATGTATAAAGTAGGTCATAAAATGGGTGTTTTGAGTTTTAAAAGTGAATTTATTATTTTCACTCTCTTTGTATCACTTATCTTAGGTTATTTGTTTTATCTATTGATAGAAAAACCCCTTATAAAATTACTAAATAAACGAGTTAAGATTAATTATGTTTAAAGATAAAATATTACTGATCACCGGTGGAACGGGATCATTTGGAAATGCAGTTCTAAAACGTTTTTTGGATACTGATATTAAAGAAATTCGAATTTTCTCACGAGATGAGAAAAAACAGGATGACATGCGTAAAGTTTTTAATAATGGAAAATTAAAATTTTACATTGGTGATGTTAGAGATCCCCAAAGTATTTCAGCAGCTATGCGTGGTGTTGATTATGTTTTTCATGCCGCCGCATTAAAGCAAGTTCCTTCCTGTGAGTTTTACCCTTTGGAAGCAGTAAAAACAAACGTGCTAGGTACTGAAAATGTCTTAGAGTCTGCTATTTTCCACGGTGTAAGCCGTGTTGTTTGTTTGAGTACGGACAAAGCGGTTTACCCTATTAATGCTATGGGGATTTCTAAGGCTATGATGGAAAAAGTACTTGTTGCTAAAAGTCGTAATCTGGAAGGGACTCATACTGTGATTTCAGGAACACGTTACGGGAATGTTATGGCTTCACGGGGGTCAGTTATTCCTTTATTTATACGTCAGATAATTGAAGGCACACCTTTGACAATTACCGACCCGTCTATGACTCGTTTTATGATGACATTAGATGATGCAGTAGATTTAGTTTTACATGCCTTTAAACATGGAACAAATGGCGACATTTTTGTACAAAAAGCACCCGCTGCAACTATCGAAGTATTAACTCAAGCCATTCTCGAAATGATAGGACAACCAGAACATCAAGTAAATGTGATTGGTACACGTCATGGAGAAAAGTTGTTTGAAGCGCTATGTAGCCGTGAAGAGATGTTTGTTGCACAAGATCAAGGAGACTATTATCGTATTCCTGCAGATAATCGCGATTTAAATTACTCTAAATATTTTGAAGAAGGCGAGCAAGATTTATCTCTACTCGAAGATTATAATTCACATAATACTGAACGTTTAAATATTGAAGGTATGAAAGCCTTGTTACGTAAATTAGATTTTATGCGTGAAATTGAGTCAGGTAACATATTTGTACCTGAAGGTGTTTAAATGAATGTTTTAGTTATTGGTGCGACAGGCATGCTTGGTTATAATTTATTTAAAAACCTTAGTGATGTCGAACACTTAAATGTTTATGGTACGGTTCGTAGCATTAAAGGAAAAGAAAATTTTTTTAATAATCACGAGAAATACTTATTTAAAGGTGTTGATGTTAATAATTTAACAACGGTAGAATCTGTACTTAAAGAATTAAAACCAACAGTTGTAATAAACTGTATTGGTTTGATTAAACAACATAGCATTTCTAATCAACATGTAAATGCGGTTGCTATCAATAGTTTACTTCCTCATCAATTAGCAAGTATGTGTGATAAGTATATTTGCAAGTTGATTCATTTTTCTACGGACTGTATTTTTGACGGTAAAAAAGGTTTATACACTGAAAATGATATTCCTGATGCTCAAGACCTATATGGTCGTTCAAAATGTTTAGGCGAAGTTGATTATGCACCCCACCTAACTATTCGAACATCAATTATTGGGCATGAATTAGATTCAGCAGTAAGCTTAGTTGATTGGTTTTTGTCTCAGAAAAATAAAACGAAAGGTTTTTCAAAAGCAATTTTTTCTGGATTACCGACCTGTGTGATAGCTAAATTACTTGCTGAATCGATTTTACCTAAGCCTGAAATTACAGGATTATTCCATTTAAGTGTAGACCCTATTGATAAGTTTTCTTTGCTGAAATTAGTTTCCACAATTTATAATAAAGAAATTGAGATTGAAGAATCTACAGAATTAACTATCGATCGCTCTTTAAATTCAGAACGTTTGCGAAATTTAATAGATTTTAAAGTCCCTACTTGGGAAACTTTGATCACAGATATGAATAGTAATTATAAAAAAATATATCAAGGGAAATAATGAAAAAATTAAAAGTAGTTACTATTGTTGGTACACGTCCTGAAATTATTCGTTTATCTAGAACAATTGATAAATTAGACAAATATTGTGATCACATATTAGTTCATACAGGACAAAATTATGATTATGAACTTAACCAAATATTCTTTGATGACTTAGGTATTCGCGCACCGGATGTTTTTCTTGAGTGTGCAGGAAAGAGTGCCGCTGATACTATGGCGCAAGTTATTGCTAAGTCAGACGAAATGTTTGCATCAATAACTCCTGATGCTTTATTGATTTTAGGAGACACTAATAGTGCACTTTCCGCTATTTCAGCTAAACGTCGAAAGATCCCTATTTTTCATATGGAAGCTGGTAATCGTTGTTTTGATATGCGTGTACCTGAAGAGATTAACCGTAAGATTGTAGATCATATCTCTGATATCAACATGCCGTATACAGATATAGCAAGGGAGTATCTTTTAAATGAAGGTTTAAAGGCTGAATTTATTATTAAAACTGGTAGCCCTATGGATGAGGTTTTGTCTTATTATAAAAATAAAATTCAGGCATCAGATGTAGTTTCTCGTCTAGAACTAAAAACAAAAGAATATTTTGTTGTTAGTGTTCATAGAGAAGAGAATGTTGATTCAGATAGTAATATTCATAAATATGTTACCGTTTTAAATACATTAGCTGAAAAGTATCAATACCCGATTATAGTATCTACACATCCTAGAACACGTAAAAAAATAGATGCTCTTAATTTGAAGTTTGATCCATTGGTAAAGCTAATGAAGCCTCTTGGTTTCTCTGATTATGTTAGACTTCAATGTGACTCTAAATTGGTATTAAGTGACAGTGGAACGATTACGGAAGAATCCTCAATAATGAATTTTGCAGCACTAAATATTCGTGAAGCTCATGAAAGACCCGAAGGTTTTGAAGAAGGAGCAGTAATGTTTACGGGGATGGAAGTAGATCGTATATTACAAGCTATAGTAATACTTGAAGATCAAAAAACCGGCGAAGAACGTTCGATAAATATAGTACAAGATTATATCGCTCCAAATGTGTCAGATAAAGTGGTTCGAACTATAACGAGCTACACAGATTATGTTAATAAGTTTGTGTGGAAAAAGTAATGAAAATATTACTTGTCTCTCAGTATTTTTATCCTGAGCCATTTATTATTAATGATCTTGTTAAAACTCTAGTGAGTCAAGGTCATGAGGTTGTTGTTTATACAGGGAAACCTAACTATCCAGAAGGTAAAATCTACCCAGGATTTTCTTCAAATGGATTTGAGAATGATTATTTTGATGATTCTGTAAAGGTTTATCGAGTCCCTTTAAGGCCACGAGGTAAGTCAGGAGCAAAAAATTTATTATTAAATTATCTTTCTTTTGTTTTTTCAGGAATAAGATTTTTAAATCGGATTGAAGATAAAGATTTTGATGTTATTTTCGCTTTTGGACTGTCCCCAATAACTTCTGTCATACCTGCCATTTTTTATAAATGGAAAACTAAAAAGAAACTTTTTTTATGGGTACAAGATTTATGGCCCGAAAGCCTAGTCGCAACTGGATATGTAAAGAATAGAGTTATATTAAGTATTGTTAAGTTAATGGTAAAGTGGATTTATAGTTGCTGTGACGGAATACTCATTCAATCAAAAGGGTTTCATAAGCCAATCTCTGAATATGTAAAAGATAGTAAAATTAGTTATTATCCAAATTCAATAAAAATTCATGAAAATAATACTTCTATAGCTCTTCCAGAACAGATAAATACCTTATTAGATAATTATTTCTGTGTTGTTTTTGCAGGCAATTTAGGTAAAGCGCAATCATTAGATACAGTCGTGGATGCTGCTAAAAAATTAAGTGATCTTACAGATATAAAAGTAGTTTTAGTTGGTAGTGGTAGTGAACTTGAATGGCTAAAAAACCAGAAAGACACCCGTAATTTACATAATCTAGAAATAGTTGGAAGACTCCCTATGGAGTCAATGCCTTCTGTTTATAATAAGTCAGATGCATTACTTGTAACCCTGACAGATAATGAGATTATTAACCTCACTATTCCGAGTAAAATACAAAGTTACTTATCTGCAGGAAAACCAATCATAGCAGCCTTGAATGGCGAAGGAGCAAAAGTTATCCAAGACTCAAAAGCTGGTTTAATATCAGAGGCAGGTAATTCTATGAAACTTGAAGAAAACATTAGATATTTGTACTTATTGAGTGAACCAGAAAGAGACAAAATGGGAAAAAGAGGGATTAAGTATTTTCATCAGCACTTTAATATGGAATGCCAAGCTAAAACCCTAACTGAAATATTACAAGAAAACGTGGGACTATATGAATAAAAAGAAAGTATTTGTCACTGGATCAAATGGTTTCATTGGTTCTCATGTATGTAAGTTATTACAGGCTCATTATACCGTTCTTAAAGGTGTAAGGGCTGAACATTTGTTGCAAACTAACGATCCAGAAACCATCAGGTTAAATGTTAATAGTAATACTGATTGGCTAGCAGCACTACAAAATGTTGATACTGTAATTCATTGTGCAGCAATTGCTCATAATAACTCTAATGATCCCAATTATATTCATGAAGTGAATGTAGAAGGAACCGTTAACCTTGCTCTACAAGCTTTTAACAATGGGGTGAAACGCATTATTTTCATTAGCTCTATAGGTGTACTAGGGAATCAGACAACGAACAATAGAGTATTTAATGAGGGCTCTCCTATCTTAGCCCAGTTTGAATATACGCAGTCAAAAGCAAAAGCAAAAGCCGAAGTAGAACTGTTAAAAATTGCCAAAGACACAGGCTTAGAGGTTGTTATTATTCGTCCTGTCTTAGTGTACGGCGCTAACGCTCCTGGAAACTTTGGTAAGTTAGTTAATATAGTTAAAAAGCTATCTATATTGCCATTCGGCTCGTGTAAAAATAAGCGAAGTTTTATATCTGTTGATAATCTTGTTGATTTTATCTCTGTATGTATTGAACACCCAAAAGCTAAAAATGAGGTTTTTTGTATCTCTGATGGTCAGGATATATCAATAAAAGAGTTTACTGATGCAATTGCTAAAGGCTTAGATAAGAAGCTACTACAGATAGCTATACCTAATTTTATTTTTTATTTTTTAGGAAAAATAACGGGTAAAGCAGATCAGGTAGTGCAGTTAACTGGCGATCTTCAAGTTGATTCAAGTAAAGCAACAGAGCTAATTGGTTGGAAACCTCCTTTTACAATGGGTGAAACTTTACAAAATTTATCGAAAAGTCATTAGAAATTTTACGGGCAGACTTTTTTAAATTGTAACCAACATTTTCAGTATTTGAAGACGTATTAGTGCAACTAATACCATCCATTGGTACTAGTGAGTTATTGTCTTAGCTGACGTATAAATTTTAATATTTATTAATACCTTAACTATGTAGAACAAACTATGAACAATATTTTAATACGTATCCTCGATTTTTTAATGGCCTTTTTTGGTCTAATTGTTACCTTTCCCATTTTAATTGGTGTTTATATCATTGGTTATTTTGATACTGGCTCCCCTGTCTTTATTCAGCAGCGTGTAGGCAAAAATAAAAAGCCTTTTAACCTTATTAAATTTCGAACAATGTCGGTTGATACAAAATCAGTTGCTAGTCATCTTGCTAGTACCGCATCTATTACTAAATTAGGTGGTTTTTTACGTAAAACAAAAATTGATGAACTTCCACAATTGATTAATGTATTGAAAGGAGAAATGAGTTTTGTTGGTCCTCGCCCAAATTTGTTCAATCAAGAAGAGTTGATTATGGAGCGTGATAGACGTAGTGTTTATACAGTATTACCTGGTATCACAGGGCTAGCTCAAGTAAATACTATAGATATGTCTACCCCTAAGTTGCTGGCTGAAACTGATCAAAAAATGATTAGAACACTAACACTTAAATGTTATTTCAAATATATCATTCAAACTGCTACTGGAAGTGGGTCTGGTGATCGTATAGGTTAAACTGATTTATGACATTTAAAAAAATAATTTTTAAAATGTCATAAATAGATATGCTTGTGTATAATACCTGATACTTATATCTAATAATTAAAAGAATTATTAGATATTTCATCAGAAAGTAAGCAAGACTTTTATATGAATTTTTTATTTAAAGCATCAAGACCTGCTAAACGCGTTATTTCGCTTTTCTTCGATCTTATTTTTGTTAGCGTTGCTTTTTGGGCTGCAATGCTTGTTCGTTTAGATACATTTGCTATTTTTTCACATTCCTCCTCATGGTTACTTCTTGCATGTTTAATTCCTATTGCCTTAATTGCTAACGTTAAACTTGGGTTATATAAGGCAGTTCTTCGATATATAAATAGTAAAGCGGCTATAAGTATTGCGTTATCAGTATGTTTTACTACAGTGGCTTTAATTTTCTTATCTTTCTTTTTAAATATAGATTTACCTCGCACTGTTCCTATAATATTTTCAGCTTTTTTATTAGTATTAGTCGGCGGTAGCCGCTTTTTTATGCGAACAATAATTGCATCTTCACCAATAAAAAATAAACATAAAGAAAAAGTGATAATCTACGGTGCTGGCTCTGCGGGAAGACAACTTGCACAGTCTTTGTTACATGGAGACGAATACTATCCGGTTGCTTTTATTGATGATGACGTTAGGATTCATAAACGTATTATTCAAGGGATTACTGTCTATAGACGTAATGATCTCTCCCGCTTGATTGAAGATTTCTCTATTTCTCGCCTTTTACTCGCAATGCCAAGAGAGAATAAAAAGCGTATTGCTCGAATTTTAAGTAAAATTGAAGCACTGCCTGTTGAAATACTTTCTATACCAGGCTCTGCTGACTTGGTTAGTGGTAAGGCTAAAATTGATGAGCTGCGTGAAGTTTCTATTGAGGACCTACTTGGACGTGACCCAGTTAAACCTGATCAGTCGCTATTAAAGGCTAATATCCACGAAAAAGTTGTTATGGTTACTGGTGCCGGTGGCTCTATCGGTTCAGAACTTTGTAGGCAAATCTTAAAACAAAAGCCAACAAAATTAATTTTATTTGAATTATCAGAATTTGCTTTATACCAAATTAATGGAGAGCTACAAAAGCAAGCTGATGAATTAGGTTATAACTGCCAGGTAGTACCTTTGTTAGGTTCTGTTCAGAGAAAAAATAGAATGATGACTGTCATGCGCACCTTCAATGTGCAAACTGTCTATCACGCTGCTGCATATAAACATGTTCCAGTCGTTGAGCATAATGTTGTTGAGGGAGTACGAAATAATGTATTTGGTACTCTTTATGCAGCTGAAGCAGCAATGGAAGCTAAAGTTGAAACGTTTGTACTCATTTCAACGGATAAAGCTGTACGGCCAACGAATGTTATGGGTACAACCAAACGTATGGCAGAATTGATTTTACAGGCGTTAGCGCATAAGGAATCTAATACACGTTATTGTATGGTACGTTTTGGTAATGTCCTAGGATCTTCTGGCTCAGTCGTCCCTTTATTCAGAGATCAAATAAAGTGTGGTGGTCCTATCACCGTAACTCACCCTGAGATTATTCGTTATTTTATGACAATACCGGAAGCGGCTCAGTTAGTTATTCAGGCAGGGGCTATGGGGACAGGTGGTGATGTATTCGTATTAGATATGGGTGATCCGGTTAAGATATCCGACCTCGCAGTTAAGATGATTCATTTAAGTGGAATGAATGTTAAGGATAAGCTTAATCCTGATGGTGATATTGAAATTGAATATACTGGTTTGAGACCAGGAGAAAAATTGTTTGAAGAGTTATTGATCGGTGATGACGTAACACAAACTGATCATCGACGAATTATGTCAGCTCATGAATCCATGTTGACATGGGAAACTCTAGAAAACCTACTTATTCGACTTGATGATGCATGTCATAACTTTTCACATGAAACTATTCGTAGATTACTCTTAGAAGCTCCTACTGGGTTTGTCCCCAAAGATGGTATTTGTGACTTAGTTTGGCAAGCAAAAGAAAAATCAGAATATTAATAACCTTAGGTTGAATATGTTTAATAATAAAATAACTAAAGCGGTCATCCCTGTAGCAGGCTTAGGCACACGTATGCTACCTGCAACTAAAGCAATTCCAAAAGAAATGTTACCTATCGTCGATAAGCCTATGATCCAATACATAGTAGATGAATGTGTGGCTGCAGGTATTAAAGAAATAGTCTTAGTTACGCACTCTTCAAAAAATGCAATTGAAAATCACTTTGATAAATCATTTGAGCTTGAAACGACGCTTGAAAAGCGTGTCAAACGTCAAATCCTTGATGAGATTCAAGCTATTTGCCCTAAAGGTGTCACTATCATGCATGTACGCCAGGGTGAAGCTAAGGGATTAGGTCATGCTGTTTTAAAAGCGCGCCCAATTATTGGTGAATCACCATTTGTGGTCGTTTTACCTGACGTGATTTTAGATGATGCAAGTAGCGATTTAAAAACTGAGAACTTAGCGGCGATGCTTACACGGTATTATGAAGTCGGACACAGTCAAATTATGGTTGAACCTGTTCCTATGAATAT
>OLHM01000433.1_pt1 | contig 13676 bp, 13 predicted proteins | sample 1609611 | NCBI WGS metagenome assembly OLHM01 (sample SAMN05416891, study PRJEB24817) | seawater metagenome | isolation source: Sea water | place: Canada:Atlantic | collected 2013-11 | reverse complement strand
TGTAATAATGAACCCAAGGACCGCCATTTTCACTTAAGTACAATTCAGCATAAACCACCGCTTCATCATGTGGGTTACCAGTCAATAAATCGGCATCAAAGGTCACACTAAAAGTCTGAAAATAACCATCAGCATCGAGATCTTCAATCAATTGTGAATAGCCTTCATAGATAGCAAAAGTACCATTGCTGAAGCTTCTACTGCTCTGGTTCAACCTTGGCACTGCTGCTATGTTTTTAGCTACATTTCGGTTACGTGCCTGTTGATATTTTTGATTAATCATACTTTCACGAGTAGTGTTTAATGCTTTATTGTTTTCTTGGTCGCTATCGCCAAGTAGCACTCTTTGTTTAATATCTTTTAATACTTGTTCTTGTGTTGCACTTTCCGTTGAACTAGTGACTTGGCCGCTAGAGTAACTTTGAATAACTTTAGTATTTGTTATGTCAGCAGTACTCGCGGTGTTTGTTATTTTATTTGCATTGTCGGCTTTTAGCGCAAAACTTGGCAGCGTAATCATCATAAGGGTTAACATCAGTGTTAACTGCAAAGTCGTTAGTACTATTGGTGAAAACCTTGATGTTACTTTTAATGTTAACTGCTTGATAAAATTGCTCATCATTAAATCCTTCCTGTATCGATTTAAGACCATTAAAGCGTAAGTTAAATGAACTCAAGCTGAACAAATAAAATGTCAACTGATGATTTTTAGCAGGTAGACTTATAAAGGATATATACCCAAACGCTTTGAAATACATGATTTTAGCAGGAACTTAAATGCTGAAATGCAAGGCATTGATTGAATAGAATGGTTATTCAGGAGAATATGCTCCTGCATTCTCTAATAAGCTGCATCCATGCAGCGTCCTTGTCGAAATCCTTCACGCAGCATAAAGGATTTCTAAACCAGCAACTTGGGGAAGGCTGGGCAAACCATACTTTGCGTTACCTTTCTTTTTAAGGGAATAACCCTTAATAAAAAATGGTGGCTTAATTATGAATCGCTCAGACTTCCTGAAACGAGCATCTTCAAGTAGAACGGGTATAAATAACGCGGTAGTTGGCCATTTAAAACCTGCCCGTAAGGCGTTTCTCAGGTAAGCAATCACTGCGTAACATCAATTTGAAAGGCAGTAAGCACTCCTACATTGATGTACCTTGTGCTAACTCACCTGAGTAACTCTGAAACACTCATTATCAAGGAGCTTGTGTATAAGTATTCAGACTTCGTTCAGTTAGGTTTTTGTATTATAGAGTTAAACTTAGTTTATTTGCGGCAAGCATTCTTTTACACTGAGTGCTCTATAGGTTTTATCTGCATTAGGTATTGATATGATGTTACGAGTTCTTTTATTAACGCTATTCATAAATGTAATTGCTTTAAGTACTTTCGTTCAGGCGGCAGATACGCAAGCTAATACGCAGAAGAAAAAGCAAGCTATTAGCTCACAGCAGGCAGCTAAACTCGTGAAAAAACGCTACGGCGGTACTGTTTTGAATGTAAAAAAGCAAAAAAACAATTCGGCTTATAAAGTAAAGATTGTAAAACCGAATGGGCAAGTAGTATCTAAAAAGGTCAATGCCAAAACTGGTAAAATTGAGTAAAACTAACGAGAAAATCACTCGAAAGGAAAAGGCAATGCGTTTACTTTTAGTTGAAGATGATCAGGCATTACAACAAGAGCTTCAACAACAATTACTTTTACAAAACTATTCGGTTGATGTCGCTTCTGATGGAGAGATTGCCTTATTTCAAGGGCTTGAATATGACTATGATATTGCCGTTATAGATTTAGGTTTACCAAAGATTGATGGTACTACGGTAGTTAAAGCACTCAGAGAAAAGGGCCGTAATTTTCCTATTTTAATTCTTACTGCTCGCGATCGTTGGCAAGATAAAGTTTCTGGTCTAGATGCTGGCGCAGATGATTATTTAACTAAGCCTTTTCATGTGGAAGAGCTGACTTCACGCTTAAATGCATTGATCAGACGTAGTGCGGGCAAAGCAAGTACCACTATTAGTAATGGTCCTTATAGTTTGGACATAGCTACATCGCAAGTACTTTTAGAGCAGGCGAGTGTTAGTCTGAGTGCGCATGAATTTAAAGTGTTTAAGTATTTAATGTTACATGTAGGGGAAGTGGTTTCTAAAACCACGTTAACTGAGCATATTTATGATCAAGACTTCGATTTAGACTCCAATGTCATTGAAGTATTCATCAGGCGTTTACGTAAAAAACTTGACCCTGATAGTAAATACAACTTCATTGAAACCAAGCGTGGCCAAGGTTATCGCTTAATTAATTTTCCTGATTAGGTTTGTTTTTGCTTACTATTATCAAACCATTTTTCAATGTTTTTCTAAACTCTCTCAAAGTTCGCTTAATCGTGAGCTTACTTGCGATGGTGGTAATTATATTGCCAACCATAGCGTTGATCATCATGAATTCTTTTGAAAAACATATGATGCGCAGCATAGAAAATGAATTAAGTGCCTATAGCTATTCTATTTTGGCCGTTGCAGAAGTAGAGCAAGCTAACCTAGTGATGCCTGAAGCTTTAATTGAAAACCAGTTCAATGTAAGCGACTCAGGCTTATATGCCTTTATTTCAGGTCCAGTGAAATATGAAATTAAGGCAAACCCAATAGAACTAGAAAATGCTATTTTATGGCGATCCCAATCCTTGCTTACAATTAATATACTTGATGAGAAACTATCAAAAAAACTAGTCCCGCTGGCAACAGGAGCTAAATCCTTTTCGAGTATTAAAATGAATGGCTCACCTCACTTTATCTATAGCTATGCGGTCAGCTTTAGTGAAGGGGTCGATAACTTTCCAATTATTGTACATGTTATTAGAGACAAAAAAGCCTTCACTCAACTCATTAGTAACTTTAAACAGCAACTTTGGTTTGGCTTAGCTATTTTAATGGTCATTATTTTATTGCTGCAATTGGTATGGTTGATGTGGACATTAAAACCCCTATCTACTTTAGCGCATGAAATTAAAGCTGTTGAACAGGGTAGGGCTGAAAAACTAACGAGCCAATATCCCGTAGAGTTAGCGAAACTCACTACACAATTAAATCAATTATTAATAACAGAGCAAAAGCAAAGACAGCGCTATCGAAATGCTTTATCGGACCTTGCTCATAGCTTGAAAACGCCATTGGCAGTACTGCAAGCACAAAGGGATATTTCTGCGGTTAATCAAGAACAAATCAATCGTATAAACTCTACTATTGAGCATCAGTTAAAACGCGCGCAAAGTGCAGGGCACTCTTCTTGGCTGTTAGGAATTGATGTAAAACCTGTAGTGGATAAGTTATTGAATACTTTAGCCAAAATTTATCAGAGCGAACAAAAGCAGTTAATGCTTAACTTTACTGGCAACATCACCTTTAAAGGTGATGAGGCTGATTTATTAGAGCTGTTAGGTAATTTACTTGATAACGCTTATAAAGCGGCAAAAAGCACTATTATGCTGACCATTAGCCAACAAGGTGATGCTTTAGTAATGTGCGTAGAGGATGATGGTATTGGTATTAATAAACAACAAATTACGCAAATACTTGAACGAGGTGTTCGTGCTGATACATACGAAGCAGGGCACGGTGTAGGTTTGGCGATAGTGCGAGACTTGGTAGCAAGTTATCAAGGTGAAATGAATATTGGTAACTCTGCCGTCTTAGGTGGTGCACAATTCACTTTGAGTTTTGCTAATAAAACGTAAATACACAATAAATAAGAGGTAGCTGTTTAAGTTATTGTGTTGGATTGTAAAGATAAGTTTATTGTCGATAGCAGGATCAAACTATCAACAATAAATTGCCATTATCTTATGGCAACTCTTTTCATCATTAACTTAGCTAATGTTTGTCATTTCGTTGAGAGTGAAGGTCTCAACCGCACCTTCTGTTGCTTGCATGTACTCTTTCAAATGGACATTACCCATATGTGCTTGCCATAATTCATGTGTTTCCCAGTTTTCATAAAATATGAACTGAGCGGGATTGTCATTATCTTGGTGCAAATCATAATTAACACACCCTTGCTCATTGCGGGTCATTGTAATAAGTTTTAAAAGCTCAGTTTTTACTAAGTCAACCTTATCAGGTTTGGCTTTTATATTGGCGACAATGGTTAATTGGGTCATGTTCATTCCTTTAGTAGTTAAGTATGTAATTAATTGATTTAAAAGCCTTGTAACACTATTTTTCCGATAGATTTTCCTGACTCCAATTCTTCATGGGCAAGCTTTAAGTTGTCAGCATTTATTAAGCCTAATTCTTTACCTACCGTTGTTTGAATATAGCCATGGTCAATTAAATCAGACACATGATTTAATAAGTGACTTTGTTCTTCAATATCGACGGCATTAAACATAGTGCGAGCAAACATAAACTCAATATGTAATGACAAGCTTTTCAATTTTAATTTCATTACATCTAAAGGTTTTTGAGGATCATCAATCATGGCAATTTTGCCAAAAGGTGCAAGTAACTCAATATAAGTATCGAAATAACTCTCTGTGCCATTAAGGCTCGCAACATGTGTAACTTGGCCAATATTCAGGGCGTCAATTTGTGGCTTAAGTGGTTTGGTATGATCGACAACATGATGAGCCCCAAGTTTTTCTACCCATGTTTTTGAGCTTTCTCGTGAGGCTGTTGCAATAATTGTTGCACCGGTAATTGCTTTGGCGAGCTGGACTAAAATAGAACCAACACCACCAGCAGCGCCTACAACTAAAATAACATCGTTAGATTTTTCAAGTGAATCGGGCATTATCTTAGGTAACGCTAGGTGTTCAAATAACAATTCATACGCAGTAATTGTTGTTAATGGCAAAGCCGCTGCTTCAATATCAGATAAGCTTTTAGGTTTATGGCCAACAATACGTTCGTCTACTAATTGATATTCTGCGTTGCTTCCTTGTCGATTTAAATCACCGGCATAATACACCTTGTCACCTAACTGAAATTTTGTCGCACTTTCGCCCATAGCGACTATTTCACCTACAGCATCCCAACCAATTACTTTATAGTCATCCGTTTCTGAAGGTTTGTTTTGTCTAATTTTATAATCGACAGGATTAACGGCAATTGCGCTTATTTTTACTAAGATATCTTGGCCAGTGGCTATTGGCTGTGGTATTTCAACATCGACTAAAGAGTCAATATCACTAATGGGTAACGATTTTTTATAACCAATGGCTTTCATGTGTATTCTCCGGTTGTTTAATTTAGGTTGTTTAATTTAGGTTGCTGATTTAAGTGCTGCTAACGGTGATAATAATAGAGCTTGATTTAGTAAAGATAAACAGCATAATAATTGAATCATTATCAAAAAATATTTGACAATATGTTATTAGAAGACCTACAAGTCATCCTTAAAGTCGCCGAATTTAAAAATATTACCAAAGCCGCTGCAAGTATTGATATGCGAACAGCCACTGCAAGTGCCGCTATAAAAAGGGTAGAGGCTGCATTAGGCGTTGATTTATTTATTCGCACAACACGGCAGCTTAAAATATCTAGTGCTGGGGAAAGGTATATTCCTCAATGTCAGCAGGCACTGTTAATGCTTGAACAGGCTAAACGCAATATGCGTGATGATTTGGATATTGTCGATGGTGAGCTTCGAATTGCAATATCATCAGACTTAGGGCGTAACTTGGTTGCACCTTGGCTTGATGAATTTGTAAAAAATCATCCTAAAGTTGCTTTGAAGTTAAATATAAGTGATAGCAATATTGATTTTTACCGAGACTCAGTTGATGTTGCAATACGTTATGGCTCGCCTACTGATTCAAACCTCTATGGTTTTAAAATTTGTAATGTGCCAGGGGTACTTTGTGCGACACCTCAGTATCTTAAAGATAATGGTATCCCACAAACTCTGCAGGATTTAAGCGTACATAATGGACTTTTTTATCAACTCCACGATGTTGTGCATGATATTTGGAAATTTGGTCATAAGGGGGAAGTATTTAAAATTCAAATGCAAGGAAATAGAGCTTCCAATGATGGTGATTTAGTGAGGCGATGGTGTGTTGCAGGAAAAGGCATTGCAGTGAAATCAAGCTTGGATATGTCAAATGATTTACTTGCGGGTAACGTAATTAGTGTTATGAACGATTATCAACCGAGAAAAACTGAATTGTGGCTTGTGTGCCCAAGTAGGCAGTCGATTACTCCTGCGGTACGCTTATTAAGAGATATGCTAAAAGAAAAATGCGACATTATTCAAACTAAGTTAGTCGAGCAAGGCATTCTTAATAAAAGCGATATTTAGTAGGGAAAGTCGCTATTCTCATCATTCTTTACTGTGCTTTGAGTGTCCGTTAATTGTGCTTTAAGTATGTTCAGCCTTTGTTCAGCTTAATAGTCGTATGCTAAGCATAAGATTAGTAATGAACAAAGGTGAGCTTATGTACTTTCACTCCGCAGTAGTAAAATATCTGGTGATCATAGGGATATTCGTTTTATCTACGGTATTCTTTACCACCCCTTCATATTCTGCTTCATTAAACGAACAGGCAGATCAAGAGTTAGTGCTTTCAGAAGCTGAGCTTGCGCAAACGTTAGCACCCATCGCTTTGTACCCTGATACTTTACTTACCCATATTTTAATTGCATCTACCTACCCCATTGAGGTTATTGAAGCTGAGCGGTGGCTCAACAAGCACTCGAAATCAACAGCGGAACAAATAGAAAAAAAAGCAGAGAAAAAAGATTGGGATGCCAGTATCAAAGCACTGTTAGCTTTTCCACGAGTAATAACTAAATTAAGTGAAGACTTAACTTGGATGCAAGCACTTGGTGACGCTTTTCTACAAGATGAAGCTCGAGTTCTTGCCAGTATTCAGACGTTGAGGCAACAGGCTGACCAAGCAGGTAACTTGGCCAATATGGATAATGTTAACGTGATAAAAGAGCGTAAAGTTATTATTATTGAACCTGCGCAACCGGAAATTATATACGTGCCTTATTATGATACTCGCGTAGTATATGGTCGTTGGCATTGGACGCATTATCCTCCGGTTTATTGGCGTAATCCTAACTATTATGCCGCTCATTATGGACACTTTTATTGGGGTCATGGTGTGCGCATCAGAAGTCCCTTTTACTTCAGTGCTTTTCATTGGCACAACCGTCATGTCGTTGTTAATCACTATAATCGTCCCGGTTATCATCCTAGAAAAAAAATTGTGACAAGTCATAGTGCAAAGCGCTGGAATCATCAGCCAAAACATAGACGTGGTGTTGCTTATAGTAACGGACGGTTAAAACATAAGTATTATGGATCTCGCCCAAGTGTTCGCAGTACAAATACGTATAAAAATACAATTCATTCAGGGAATGCTCATAAAAGCCGTGTTTATAAAAGTAATAGCCACAAAAATAAAGCTATTAAGCATAATAAAGTCGTTAAAAACGCCAATATTAACAACTCTAAAGTTCGTAATAGTAATGCGCGTAACAGTAAAGCACTTAACAACAATTATAAAAGTAGTAAGGCCTACAAGAACAATCAAAATAAACATCATCAAAAAACGGCAGGCATAAAGAGTAACCATAAAGCAAAACAATATTACTCTACTAAATATCAGGCAAGTAACCAACAAGAGTATAAACAGGTAAAATATAAACAAGTGAAGCACAAGAAAACAGCTCAGAATACGCAAGTGCACAGAACATCAGTTAAAAAACAAGCGGTTTATAATCGTCCAGTGTCTAGATCAATACCGAAGCAATCAGTAAGACAGTCATCAAGACACTCTGCAGCTTCGATTAGGCATCATCAAAGCAAGAAGTGAATGAAATAGTGCTTTGTCTGTTATGGGGAAGATTAAGGCATTTTATAAGAGGATCATTAGCTGTGAACTTCTTATAGATTGTTTAATTAGTCGAGTTCATTTCTTGAGTTAACCAGTCGGTAAAAGTATTTAAACGCGCTATCTTTGCCGAGTTTTCATCATAAACAAAATACCGTTTTACTACATTTGGGTGGGGTATATTTACGGGCACCGCCAACTGGCCTGATTCAAGCTGTTCAATTATTAAATATCGGGCAGCCAGCGTAAAACCATGACCATTTAATACCGCATTTAAGGCCATATCAGTGCTGTGTACTTCTGTCCATTGTTGATGAGTTTGATAACCTTGTGTTTGGGCATGTTCAAACCAAGAAGGCCAATCGTAGCAGCCAGGATTGTCTAAACTAACTAACCAGGTTTTAAGTAGATCCCCAGGAGCTGTAAAGTTTATCGATTTAGCTAATGCAGCAGAGCATACTGGATAAACGGGATCTTCACCAAAATACTCACAATTAAGCAATGTATCGGTGTTCTCTTTAACGCGAGGGCCGAATCGGATAGCAAGATCAATATGTTGTTCTTTAAGATCCTCAAATTGAGGCGACGACATGACACGAATATTAATCTCAGGGTAAAGCACTGAAAACTTACTCAGTTTCGGCATAAGCCACAAAGTAGTAAAAGCTTGGGTGGAGCTAATGGTCAAACTGCCAGCTATTTCTTCAACGGTTATCTCATTAATGCTCTTTTCTAACACCTTGAACGCATGCTGCGCACCTAACAACAGTGTTTTTCCCGGTTGAGTTAACAACATAGATTTTCCTTTGCGTAAAAATAACTGAGCTGAGAGATTTTCTTCTAGTTGACGCATTTGCTGGCTCACAGCCGCTTGGGAAATACATAACTCAGCCGCAGCTTTACTATAGCTCTGATGTCTAGCTGCACATTCAAAGCTATGTAATAAATTAATATTCTTTAATGCTCTTTTGATCATGGTGTATTTCCAGTTAAATCAAATAAATTTATTTTTGTATTATAAGCACAGCTTATAATTGTAGTCGATTTTTATCGTTGGTTATTAATGTCTCCACACAGCAAACTGACCCCATACGAGATAACGGTTTCCTTCAAAACCCAACAACAAAGAGAATAACCATGAACAGCACACCATTTACTTTATTGCATCAACAAACTACGCCCTTACTACTGTGTAATATTTGGGATGTCGCGAGTGCTAAAACAGCAGAAAAATTAGGCTTTAGTGCTATGGGTACTTCAAGTGCTGCTATTGCCAGAATGCTTGGTTATGCTGATGGCGAATATATGGCGTTTGAAGAATTACTTTATATTGTGAAGCGTATTACTGCATGTTGTACATTACCGCTAAGTGTCGACATTGAAGCGGGCTTTAGTGATGATCCACAAATAACCGCGGCTTATATTAAAGCATTAGCGGAAGTTGGTGTTGTTGGTATAAATATCGAAGACAGTAAGGTTAATAAAGCTAACGAACAACGCACTTTGCTAAATGAAAATAACTTTGCTGGTTACCTTTCGGCTATCACTACTCGATTAAAAAAAGATAATGTTTCTCTTTTTATTAATGTCAGAACAGATACTTTTTTACTTGGAATAAATGGGGCCGAAAGGGAAACGAAAAAGCGCGCCAAGTTATACCAAACTGTAGGCGCCGATGGTTTATTTGTGCCTTGTCTAGTTCAAACAGAAGCAATTGATGCAATAGTAAATAGCACTACCTTGCCCGTAAATGTTATGTGCATGCCAGAGTTAAGTGATTTTGATTCATTACAGTCATTAGGCATAAAGCGCATAAGTATGGGGAACTTCCTCTTTGATGCGCTGCAAAATGATTTGGAAAAAATGCTTCGCTTAATTCATCATAAGAAATCGTTTAACGTATTGTTTTAATCGTTTAACTTGTACGCATACTTTACAACTCTGATCAATCAATTGGGATATAAACCTTAGTGTTATATTTTATCCGATTCATTGAAATTAAAGTTCTGAAGTTACGCATATTTGGGTGCTGGTATAAGATTTCTTCACAGAACAGCTCATAGCTCGGCATATCAGGTACTACGACCACTAACACAAAATCTACTTCTCCCGTTACCTTGTAACATTCATGTACCTGCTCACAATTTGTTATCGCTTTGCTAAAGGTTTCATTTAGATCTAACCTATCTTGATGCATCATAATTTGAACAATCATATGAAGACAGCTGCCAAACTTTGTTTGATCCAGTAGTGCAACTCTTTTATTAATGACACCTTGATCTTCTAGCCGTTTCACCCGCTTTAAACAAGCGGGAGCAGACAGATTAACTATTTCTGCAAGCTTTACATTACTCACTGACGCGTCACTTTGTAATTGACGAAGAATGGCTTTATCTAGTCTGTCAAGAAACATAATTAATATAATCGTAATAAAAAGAAACTTATATTAACTTTATTGGTGATTTATTGGAATTGTTTCTCAATTGAGCCGTTATTATATTACTTATAAAACTCAGCAGTAGAGCAGTACTTATGTTCGTTAAAACTATAAAAAGTGTATTTCAAGAAGTTAGCCAAGTTTACCTAACGTTATTAAAAGTGATGGTGCCAGCGATTATAGTAGTAAAAATTTTAGACTTACTCGGTGGAACCCAATGGTTAGCTGAAATTCTAGCACCCATTATGAAATTTGTCGGTCTGCCAGAGCAGTTAGGACTCGTTTGGGCAACCGCTATTTTAACCAATATATTTACAGCTATGGTCGTGTTTGTGGATACTACAGCTCAACTTGAGCTATCTGTAGCGCAGGTATCTGTGATTGGACTTTTAATTTTAATTTCTCACTCCGTTCCCATTGAAGGTGCTGTTGCTAAAATGGTTGGCGTTAGCTGGCGACTCACAATAAGCTTGAAAATAGGTGGGGGATTACTTTTAGCCGCGCTGGTGAACTGGTGCTATACAGCAATGGATTATCAACAACAAGCGGCCGTATTACTATGGCAGCACGAGATAAAAGAGCAAACGTTAATGCAATGGGGCTTAGATCAATTACAAATGTTGATTAGCATCTTCTTTATTATCTCTGCACTCATTATATTATTGCGAATTCTGAAAAAAATTGGCGTGGAAAGTTTGTTGCAAAAGATACTATCGCCAATATTCAAATTACTGAGCATTACCAAAGACGCTAGTAGCATTACTATAACAGGCATTACATTAGGCTTGAGTTACGGAGCGGGTTTGCTCATTTCAGAAATAAAAAAGGGCCATATAGGTAAAAAAGACGTATTGCTCTCTATTAGTTTTTTAAGCTTGGCTCATAGTTTGATTGAAGATACCTTATTGATTTTATTATTAGGTGCAGATGTTATAGCAATATTGTGGCTGAGGATTATCTTTGCAATAGTGATAGTGGCTCTACTTGCTAAATACATTGAAACTAAAGAATCTTTTCAGTTAAAAGCACTTGCAAAACTTCAGTAGAGGAGGGGCATTGAAGCATAGTGCTTAGCGAGTTATTTATTGACAGCTATTTTAGCTAACGTGAGTGTCTTAATGAAAAACACTTCCACTTTAGCTATTGACCAATTACAGTCATGACCGTCTGAATTTTGATCGCTAAAAATTACCTTAAAACATCTTGATAAAGTTGCTCTGCAAGTTGTTCTAATATTTCAGCAGTAGGGTGAGTTTGAGCAAAAGTTCTTAAACCGTATATCCCCATCAAAAAATATCTCGCTAAGTGCTCACAATCTTTGTGCGCGCTGATGCTTTTTTCTTCTTTAGCTTGTTCAAATTTTTCAGTAAAGGCTTGTTGCAACATAGATAAGTTATTACTAATTATCTGCTGTATTTCAGTATCCTGCTCTGCGGTTTCATTCAAAGCTTTGGTCATTAAACAGGCTTGAGTATTATCACAACTGATACACTCAGTGACGACATTATCGAGATATAATTTTAAATTATCGGTTGTTTTTTGTGATGCAGAAAAAAATTGTTCAAATTCAGTAGATCTATCTAAACGGTATTGTTCAAGTGCTTCTAGTAATAAGCCCCGTTTATTTTCAAACGCACAATAAATAGAGCCAGGATGAAGGCCTGTTGCTTTTTTAAGGTCTTGCATGCTGGTATTTGCATAGCCTTTATTCATAAAAGCATTCATTGCAGATCTCAATACTTTTTCTCTATCAAACTCAGCATTACGCATTTATTTAGCACCTTAGTCACATTATATTTTTCGATTATACCCTTATTTGAACAATCATTCAAAAATAATACTTGAACGAACATTCAAGAAGGGGTATCTTGAACGAACATTCAAAAAGGAATATCACCATGACAGCAAATTTACTTAAGCCTTATGCTTTAAACAACACTATTAATTTAAGCAATCGTATATTAATGGCCCCTTTAACACGCTGCATGGCAGATGATAATTTAGTGCCGACACAGTTAATGGCCGAATATTATGCTCGAAGAGCTGAAGCGGGCTTAATCATTTCTGAAGCGGTAATTATTCGCCCTGATGGCCAAGGGTTTCCCAATACCCCTGGCTTATTTTCTGAGGCACAAATTGAAGGCTGGAAAATAGTTACTGCTGCAGTACATAAAAATGGCGGGAAAATTTTTGCTCAACTTTGGCATACTGGCCGTGTAGCTCACCCATATTTCTACGGAAATGGAGACGCCGATGCACCCGTGTTAGCTCCTTCAGCTATTGGCGTTGAAGGTACTGTGCCTAGAATGAGAGAGTTAACTTATAAAATACCAAAAGCGGTTACTGTTGAAGAAATTAAAACTTTAGTTGCTGATTATGTTCAAGCCGCTGAGAATGCAATCAAAGCAGGTTTTGATGGTGTTGAAATTCATGGCGCTAATGGTTATCTGATTGATCAATTTTTACATCATGATAGTAATCGTCGTAATGATGAATATGGTGATAGTAGTGAGAATATGGTGCGATTTCCATTAGAAGTGATTGATGAAATAATCAGTAAGATTGGTGCTGATAGAACGGGATTAAGAGTTTCACCCGGTGCCTACTTTAACATGACTGGCGATAGTAAAGACCGCGCAGTATTTGATCTGTTATTGCCCGAGTTAGAAAAACGGGATTTAGCATTCCTCCATATCGGCATATTTGACGATAGCATGGAATTTGATTATTTAGGTGGTCGCGCATCAAGTTATGTTAGAGCAAATTACAGCAAAACGTTAGTGGGTGTCGGTAGTTATAGTGCAGAAGCGGCAAGTAGTGCAATAAATGATGATAAGTTTGATCTTATTGCTATCGGCAGACCCTTCATCGCCAACCCTGATTATGTTGCTAAAATAAGAAACAATGAGCCTTTAACAAGTTATTCAGATGAAATGTTAACAAGCTTAGTTTAACGATAAGACCCTCTTCGTTATAAAAACAAAACTCTTTGCAGGTCAGAGAGTTTTGATATGTTTTTTGCAAACCGTGTAAATCAATTTATTTTCGCAAAGTCATTCGTGCATTGCGGCCTGTACCATCATCTTAGCTACTTTTTTTAACATATCGAGTGCTGTGATCTTCAAAAAGATGATTTAGCGTAAGAGATAACAAACCAAAGGAGGACTTTTCTTTTAAATCGTGTAATCTAAAAACATGGACTAAGTTTTGTGAAATTTTTTATTTTACCTAGGTGTTTTAAACTAATGTGGGTATAACAATGAAAACACTTCTAATTGTAGCGCATGCACCTTCTAACAATACGCGATTAATGGCTGAAGCTGCTTTAAAAGGCGCGCAGCATCCTGATATTGATCAAGTCCAAACACGTTGGTTAACCCCCTTAGAAGCCACCCCT
>OLHM01000416.1_pt1 | contig 14109 bp, 10 predicted proteins | sample 1609611 | NCBI WGS metagenome assembly OLHM01 (sample SAMN05416891, study PRJEB24817) | seawater metagenome | isolation source: Sea water | place: Canada:Atlantic | collected 2013-11 | reverse complement strand
AAAAAAAGCAAAGATTTCTATGATTTAACTTGACGTGGGGAGTCATACCAACGCCCAAATAATGGTCAAATATCAGTTGGTTAAAATAAGCGATACAGGAGCAAAAACCAACTGTTATTTGTCCTTATTTATTAGCTTGTTATGTGTGATTTCACTAGATGCTTTTTACATAACGAAATAATAATTTCAATCAGAAAAGGTATTACACAGATATAAACCAATAGAGGTATAAATGCTGTATAAAAATTTAACATCAAAAAGCCTGTTACCAAGTTGGCATAGCTATACATTAACGGGATATCTATATAGCACTCTGCCGCCACATAGGAACCAGCACCTCCTGATGAAGAGCAACTATATCTTGTTAAAACAGGCGAAATAAAAAAAACAAAATACAGAAATAATCGAATCCATAAAAATTTCAATGCATCCCCTCCTTGAACACATAACAGCTTATTGAAAGGCATAATGCCTTATTTAAACAAGGTGTCATACCTACTTTTATAATTAATTGAGTGCAACCATAACGATTAATTCAATGATTTTCAATGCATTAACAAGAACTAGGTTTTATGCCCTAAGTAGGAAGAAGGTGTTATACCTTATTTATTGCAAACGTCGAAGTCTCTGGTGGTACTATACATAAAATTAGCTACATAACAGGCATAATTCATTAGTAAATATGTAGCAATTCTTTAACTGAAATGTCCGCAATGCGCACTTAGCGGCCCTTATTTTCTTGCTATTTGTGAAGTTTCTTGTAATTTTCTCATGACTTTTGACGCAAAATCTTCAATTAATTTACCCTAATCTAACTACAGTACAGAAAACCGTTAAACAAGAATTCTCACTTTATTTGAAGAACCACACATTGGTAAAATGTTTTTTGCACTGATAGGATTTTTTTACGGCCAAGGTCGCTGACTTTCTGCATCAATCCAGGCATTAACCCAGTCAGGCACATCAAAGTTCGGTGTCGGTTTATCATAGGCAGCTAACACTTCAGTAGCAGGCACTAAACCCTGCTTTGAAGTAAACGCAGCTTTAATTAATGCCGATGAACAAATTTTATCTTTGATATGGGTTTCTTGTAAAAAATAAAACCAGCGTCCATCATGACAAATGACTTGTGTAGTAACGGTAAATTTTTTCCAAAATGCAATTCTTCTACGATAACGCACACTCGCGCCACCCACAGCAAAAGCCCATTTATTTTTTCTCATGATGCTGAGTAAACCAGTGCGTTGCGCGAAATCCCAACGACCAAATTCCATATAGGTTAAATGGCGTGCGTTGTTGAGTTCAACAAAGACATCAATATCAGTTAACCCTGCGCGACAGTTCAACACGCTTTTTTCATCCAAGTTCATCTGAGGACTATTTTTGGCCCTAAAAAGGGTCGCGATTAACTTAATATACGGGTACATACATTATTTCTCTTAGTTTTTATCATGTAAAACAAGAAGTAAGAGTACGCGTAAGTATTAAAGAAGGAAAGTAAAAATACTGATGAACTAGTTTGTTGATCAGGGTATCGTTATTGAGGCGGTATGATTGCTGGTTTATCTTTATAGCGGAGTAATTAGTAGTTTGATGTAATAAAAGAAAGTAGCATTAAATCACGGAGTTAGTCTTAGTGTTCAAAACTACCTTAGTTTTTGTAATCACGATAAATAACGTTAATTACCAACACTGGTTAAGGTCTGTAATGCTTTAGCCATGGTTTGTTCACCTTCTTCTGTCACTGTCATGTTATTAAGCATTCTTTGTTTAAATAAACACTGCTGCGTTAACGCCGCTGTAGCTTCAACACTTTTTTGTTTAACTGTCGGGTGATATGGGGAGCTTTTAACTAAGTCCATCACTTCTGGAAAACGTTGTTTAAATAACAACAATGTTTCGTTAAAGTCGGCTGCATTTTCTTTAGGGCACAATGCTAACGCGCCATCGGTCAGTTGATATAACCCTTTCACTATTCTGCTTTTTTGTTGTTCCTGTTCAGATAAATCGGCTGCAATTACCGTGTGAGATAATAAAACTAACATGAGGGTAAAATATTTTTTCATAGCTATGTTCCGTGTTTTTATCAGATGAAATAAAAAATCAGTTTGCCTCATAGATAAGAAACAAACTGATTTTTCGTTAAGTCTTCGTGTTCAATGTCCCAATTTATCTATTAACAATAAATGGTTTTTAAACGCTCTATTAGTGGTAAGTCACTTTCAACAAGCGATCCTAACATCAACCAATCAACGAGTAATTTACTTAGATCAATCTCAGTACCAGATTGCATTTGTTCTTGCATTAATTGCACTTGAATTTTCATACGCTGCTCGGCTAACTCAGCTGGCGAATCACTTTTACCCAGTATTTCAATTTCTAACGTTTTATCAAAACGAGCACTAATTTGAGCTTCTTTTGTTAACTTAACGTGTTCTTGGAAACGTTTTTGCCAAAAACTAGACATATTATTAAACACAGTTGATGCTTGTAATGCTGCCAAATCTTGGCTGTTTTGTGCGTGTATAGACATTAACTCAAACAAGTTTGACCACGTTTGCTTTTCTTTCGCCGCATTCTTGCTTTTGATCAGTTGGGCAACTTTCTTAACTATTTTTTCAATGCGAGCAGCAACAGGTTTAATTACAGGTCGACTTGAAACAACTTCTTTCAATAACGCTTCTGCTTGTTGTTCAATTGCTTGTAATACTTGTTTATCATCTTCAGCTGTTACAGCGTTTAAAGACGTTTCAATAACGATTACTTTGTCAGTAAATAATTGCTGTTGCGTCGATAACACGGCTTGTTGTTCAGACTTAAACTGCTGTCTTTTACCAAATAATTCATCATTAACTTGACGGAATTTTTGCCACAGTTGGTTTTCTTGATGATTACCAGCAAAACCAACTTCGCGCCATGATTGTTGTAACAGCTTAGCTGAATCTATTGCCGCCAAGACATCTTCATTTTCTAGTAACGCTTGAGCTTCAACGATTAATGCTTGTTTTGCTGCGGTATTACTTGCATGAAAAACACTGATGGCACTTTTAATCGGTGCAATTGCATTTTTAAACTTCAACTGCAATTTTTTGTATTGGTTGCGGTCCACTTCACCAGCATTGTTCCATTGCTGTTGTAAATTATTAAGCTGACCGTCCAGTTGTTTAAAGTCTGGTTTATCTGTTTCTTGCGCATCATTCAACTTTGTAACAAATAACTCTGCTTTTGCTAATATCTTTTGACGTTGATCTAAATGCTGCAAACGCATTTTATCTTGCTCAGCATAAAATAAACGACAAGGAGCAAAGGCTTGTTCGCACCGTTGGTTAAACTGCTCATTCAACTGCTTATCTACGTCTTCATCGGCATGACCTAATGAATTCCATGTGCCACGGTATGCTTTTACTTTTGCAGCTTGCTCATTGGGATTATCCAATGGTGTATCAACAAGTTCTTGAATGGCTAACAATAATTCTTGTTTACGTGGTGTAGCGATATAATGTTCCCAATCGCTCAGCTCGACCATTTTTTCACTTACTTGGTCAAAGTCACGTTGTAATTGTTGATATTGTTGTACAGACAGCTGGTGAATAGTTTCTTTCACGCCTTTAAATAAACCAAAGCAAACTTTGTACTTACCATTGTTAAGTAAACGTTTTATGTCTTGTAGCTTTTTCTTGTGCTGAAAAAACAATTCTTTTTGCTGACTTTGCAGCGACTTTAAGCCACCTTGCCAAGTCGCGACAATTTCTTTTTGAGCTTGTACAATCGATTCAGGTAAAATACCCGCTGTTTTCTTCTCAATAACGCGCCAAGACTTTAACCAATCATTATAGGTTTGTTGACGATCGTTCAACTCATCTAATGACTTAGGTAAAGTCAGTTGCGATATCTTAGAAATTAGGTGAGTTGCTTGACTAACCGACTCTGCTATTTCTGGTATTTCATTCAAACGTTTAGTTAATTGCACAACTTGAACAATAAAAACTTGTTGTTCTTCTTTATTAAGAACAGACGCTTTAATACTGGTTGTTAATTGACGTAATAATTCTTTGAAAGATTCTTCATCAAATTTGTCATTTGAAAAAACGGCAGTGGTAATCGATTGGCTAATATGATTAAGCTGTTGGGTAAAGTCTTTTTTGTCTTGCTGTTTATCGTGGGATAATTTATCAGCAATAATTTGTTGCTGATAATTTTCAGCTTTGGCGATAAAGAGTTTCTCTATATGCGTAATAATACTTTGATATTTTTCACTAAACGCTACGCTTTTATCTTCAGTAAAAATATCAAAGTCGGTCGCTAGTGCTTGCCATTCATTAATTAGCTGTGCCTTACGGTTTTTATAAACACCATAATCACCGACATCTTTTAGCGCTTGTAATTTGGCTAATGTCAGTTGTATTTGTTTTTCTAATTTTTGAGGTTTCTCAATGGCCGATTGTATCGCACTCAGTTTATCTTGGATCTGTTGCGCTAATACGTCATTGCATGCTTTTTTACTTAACTTCTCTAAAACTTTAGCATCATCAACTTGGTTAATTATGTAAGTTTGAAATTCAGGGTTTTGCTTTTGGCTAAAGCTGTGCGTTAACAAATGTGTTGTTGTTTTACGTCCGCTAATTTGCTGATAAAGCGAAATCATAATAGCGCTATCTTGTTCATGGGCAAGCCAAGCTTCTAATAAAGCCGTGCCTAATAGCGGTGTGCTTTCTTGTTGACTTAAAAGTGTTTGCTTCTGTTGTGCGCTGATCACAACATTATGATTAGTTGTTAAAATATCATGCACTTGTTTGGCAGCAAACTGTTTTACTTTTGCTTGGTCATTATTCTGACTTGCCTCTAGGTAACACTCAAGTGTCCCTACTTTAATTAAAGCGGCGCGGCGCACTAAGTCACTGCTGTCTTGCTTTATAAGATCCGTTAAAATGGCAAGTTGTTCACTGTTATCAGCAGATAACTCATCATTAATCGCTGTAATACGTACAGTCGCGTCTTTATGTTGCCATTTAAATTTTGTTTTAAATAATTTGGAGAAGATCATAGTTTTTTAATTCATTCAGTTGGAGAATAACAAAAGCGATTTAAAGTCAGGACTACAGCTCATTGTTACTGAAATAAGCGATATCCGCTTGTGTTGGTTTGGTACAGCTTTTCAATTCTTCTTCCGCTTTGTAGCTTGAGAATTCAGATTTTAACTGACGTTTGTTTTTTTCAACAACATGGCCGTCAGGACCAATAGTGAGCATTTCATCATTTTTCAGGTGTCTAGCTTGATAAGCCATACTTAATTGTAAGGCGGTGGCGCGTTGCGCTTCGTCAACAACTGTACCTTCAGGCCATTTTCCTGTTTCCGCAGCACATTTTAGGCGTAAGTACATGTCATTTGACATGGCGTCTATGGTTTTGATTACATCCATTAGAATTCCGAGGTATAAGTTGTATGAAAATTAGTTATAAACATTTGTATTCAATGTATCTAAAGCTTGTATCAGAAAAGGCTATCGCGCTTTGCGTTTAGTAAAGAGCAACATCGCACGGATAACTATATACATAACAAATCCGACAATGGTACTAACCATGGCAACATTATGCTTCCAACTACCTGGCTCAACACCCTCCCAAAACATAAAGAGAAATCCACCACAAAATAATAACATGGCGACAAAAGAGTAGTTCATTAAGCGTTGCGTTTTATTGATTAAACTAACGCGGTTTAGGCTGGCAAGTTTATCGGCGTCAAGTTCAGATAAATCAAGGTTACAGTGATTACAGATTTTTGCTTTATCGGAGATTTTCTTCTTACAACCCGGACAATTAGTAACGGCCATTTAGATACTCATGCAATGATAGTTAAAACGTTTAAGCAGGCACTTTAGCTTTATACAAAGTAAGGCAGCCTGATTTAATGTCGCTTAGTATACCTGACCTATTTTGCTATTTCACTAATCCAGCGAGTAGAAATAGCTAAGAATGAATGAATACCTATTTCATTAAGGGGGTGAACAGTTGTGCGAAGAGAAAATAAATCAAGGTAAGATAAAAAGTTGGCCTATTATTACCTTAAGAAAAAGAGCGATACGACCTTGATTTATTTGAATTAGCGTAAGTGAATGCTATATCTGTTTTCCTTCTACTCTAACCGAAAACAATACTGCATACACAACCGGGATAACACCCAAAGTAAAAACAGTAGAGAACAGTAGTCCTCCCATGATAGCTATCGCCATAGGTTGCCAAAACTCGCCACCTCCAAGGTACAATGGAATTAAACCAAAAATGGTAGTCGCTGTCGTTAATACAATAGGCCTGAGCCTTTGCTGAGCGGCATTGATTATTGCCTGAAAATGATTATCAGGAAGTGCTTGCTCCTCTATTTGTATACGTTCTAATAATATAATAGCGTTGTTAATGACAATACCGGCTAAAGAAACTATGCCAAGTAGTGTCATAAATCCAATGAATGATTGTCCTACTAATAAACCACTCGTTACCCCAATAAGACCTAGGGGAATAGTTAATAAGATGATGAATGCTTTTCTAATCGAATTAAACTGGGCAATTAGTAATAAAAGTATAAGAAAGCCTGCAATAGGTAACTTGTCTCCTATAGATTTATTCGCTTTACCCGATGTCTCATATTCACCACCAAGCTCAAAGGTATAAGTTAATGGCCAGTCTTTTTGCTGCGCTTCAAGCCAAGGCAATAATTCCTTAAACGCTTGGTTTGCAGTAATTGTGCTGTCTATTTGGCCACCTACGGTAATAGTTTTTAAGCGATCTCGACGTAATATTTGAGCGGATTCCCACACCACCTTAATATCAGCAACTTGTGTTAAAGGCACTGAACTACCATTTGCTTGAGAGTACACAGCCAGCGCTTGTAATTTTCCAATATCTTGGCGATCACTTGCGCGAGTACGCATCGTAATAGGAATAACAATATCACCTTCCCTATATTGACTTAACTCTAAACCAGACATGCCTGTCCGCAATGATACAGCAATGTCTTTACTCGATATGCCAGCACGACGAGCACGACTCTGATTAATGTTGACTTGTAACTTTTTAATCGGCATTCCCCAATTGTCGCTAATGCCCTTAACTCCGTTAATTTCGCTCATTCGCTTTTTAACTTGCTCTACCAAGGTAAACAATTGCTCGGTATCCGTGCCATTGATACGAACCTCTACCGGATTTTCAATCGGAGAACCATTTTCAATTTTACGAAGCTTAACTAAGAGATCAGGAAATTGTTCTGCACTAAAGTGCTCCAACCTTTCCATGGTTTTATCCACTTCTGCATTGCTCGTTACATTGATAACCATTAAGGCATAATTGCTACTGGTTGGTTTAGGGTTATGGGTAAGTAAAAACCTCGGGCCACCGTTTCCGATGTAAGTTACCCAATTAGTGACACCAACATCATCAACTGTTGTTGCTTTTAACTCTTCAATAATAAAAGATTCAATGTCTTTTGTAACACGCTCAGTCGCTGCTAACGAAGTACCGATAGGCAATTCTAATTCCATTTTGAAAAAAGCACGATCGGACGGCGGAAAAAACAACTTAGGGATGAATGAAAGCCCCCATACAGAGACAATAATCATGACGAGTGTCACGGATAATGTTAACCAGCGAAAACGCAGTAGGTTTTTTAGTGTCGCCTGATATGCTAGTAATAATGGACTATCAACCTTACCTGTTGTCTTTTTAACTTTCATAAAGTTTACACAAAGCATTGGGATAACCGTCATCGACAAAAGCCAAGAGCACAATAACGTAATACTCACTACTTTAAATAGCGACGCTGTGTATTCACCCGTTGACGACTCAGCTAGGAAAATAGGTAGAAATGCTGCAGCTGTGGTCAGTGATGAGGTTAATAACGGTACTTTTAATTCATTCGCAGAGTCCACTGCAGCATCGATGGCTTTTTTGCCTTTTTCCATCGATACCATAATGTTTTCTGACATAACTATGCCGTTATCGACTAACATGCCAAGGGCGATAATTAATGCCGCTAAAGAGATTTGGTCGATACCAATATCTAGCAGTGACATAATAAATATCGCAAAAATCATACTTGTTGGGATCAGTACCGCCACAATGAGGCCCGTTCTAAAACCTAAACTAAATAACATCACCAAGGTGACGACAATGACGGCTTGAATTAAGTTGCCAGAAAAGTCATCAACTTTCTGTTCTACATCAAAAGGTAGAAAAGAGACTGCCTCAAAGTTTACGCCAATAGGGTAACTTTTGTTTAACGTGGACAATAACTCATTCACCTGTTGTCCTAGCAAAATATTATTACCGCCATGCCTCATTGCAACAGCAATAGAAATGCCCTGCTCTCCAGATAAGCTAACTTTACTTTGCACAGGGTCAACATAACTTCGCTTGATCGTGACCAAGTCGCTTAAATAAAGCAGGCGATCGCTACCTGGTATTTGAATAATAGTTTTTTTTATTTCATCAACATTTTCAAAATTACCACTGGGTTCAAGCGTGATTTGTTCATCATCTATAAAAATACTGCCCCCCGAAATAATGATATTACGACTAGATAATTGATCACTCAACTGACTCGGAGAAATACCTAAGCTGGCTAAGTGAGCATTATCATATTCGAGGAAGATATGTTCTTGCTGCTCACCAAATACTTGCACTTTTGCCGTTTCAGATAAACGCAACATGGCATCTCTAGTTTGATCAGCAATATCCTTTAATTCACGGTAATCATATCCTTCAGCAGTTAAGCCAATAACAATACCAAAAACATCACCAAACTCGTCGTTAACTACTGATGGCTGACTTTCTGCGGGTAACTCAACTTGAGCAGCTTCAATTTTGCGACGCAAGTTATCCCAAATAGGACGTAAATCGCGATAACTTTCTTTAATGTTAACGCTAATAATAGAGATCCCTGTACGTGACTCACTTTTAACAAAGTCTAATTCAGGCAGCTCTTGAATAACGCGCTCTAATTTATCTGTCACCAGCATTTCTACACGTTGCGGGCTAGCCCCAGGAAATTGAGTAATAACTTGTGCTGTACGAATAATAAAACCAGGATCATAATCTTTAGGCATATTTTTAAAGGCGTTAATACCAAAGAACACAATCACGAGTAGCAACATGTATGTTGTTCTGTTATTGGTAATTGCCATACGGGTAATATTCATAGAATGTCTCGGTTATTTTTCTTAGTGGATATTGTGGCTAACTCACTCGATTGAGTAAATTTGACTAAGCTGCCAGCAGACACCTTACTCATCCCTGCAGTGATAACATGATCACCTGATTGTAATCCGGCACTTGAGCCCGACAACTCTTCAGAGGTAAAACTGGTAAACACTTCAATACCTTGTGCGGTAATATTGCCAATAACCACTGGTTTTCTAAATATCTTTCCAACACCCGTTTTGTGTTCCTTCACGACATACACATAATTCCCTAAGCTATCTTTGAGCACGGTATGGCTCGGTAAATAAAAGCTCGGATAAACTTGGTTTTCACTTTGTTCTCGCGCAACCTGAGCGTGAACTAATGCTGTCATCCCCGGTAAAATCGCATAACCATCAAGGGCTTTCATAGTAAAAATCACTTCGTACGTTTTACTGTGTTCATCAGCTAGGGTGGCAACTTCACTAAACTGTAAAGGGAAATTGTGATCTTCAATTGAATTAAAGGTGGCACTGACCACACCTTGTGCAGCATTCTTTTTCAAGTGGATCATGATGCTTTCTGGAATATTCACAATCAGTTGAATTTCACTTAGATCATGTAACCGAACAATAGGCTCTTTGGCATTGATTTCTTGATAGTTTTTACTGTAAACCTTAGCAATTACACCATCAAATGAAGCACGTAACGTACTGTAATCTAGATTGTTATTTGCACTGGCTAACTGTGCTTTGGCCGATTGAGCTTTAGTTCTGATCTGGTCAAATTCAGAGGCCGAAATATAGTTTGTTTTCACTAAACTTTGAGCACGAGTTAGATCAGCCATTGCCGTATCAAAATGTGCTTGTGCTTCTGCTACATAAATCTTTAAGTCAGTATCATCAAGTTTTGCGATAACATCGCCCTTGTTCACTTTATCGCCTTGCTTAACTAAAAAGTGTGTTAGGTTACCTGATATTTTGAATGCTAAATCAGCTCGATTTAATGCATCAACTACAGCCGTAAACTCTAAGGCTTGGCTAACATCAACAGCCTTAAGCAATATAGTTCTTACCGGCCTTAATTCTGGCTCTGTTTCGACTTGTGGTGTTTTGTCACAAGCATTTAGAAATGTCATTGCCAATATGGCGATAACTAAAGGTTTTATAACGTTGTTAAAACTCATCACAGATATACTTCCGATTGATTAATTATTTTGTATCTATACCTATTACCTATCAATATGGACGTTTCAGAGTTTTTGAACACTTTGAATGGTACGGGTATACAGTTCTATATGGTGTGACTAGTACTACACTTCGGCATACTTGTCGGCGCGTATCTCAACTAAGCGGTCCACAAATTTTGCTGCCCACATATCAAGTAACTCTTTAACGACTGTCATATTATCTTCACCCGAATTAGCGATGGTGGTATCAACATACTTAGTGCTAATAGCAGCCAAAATCCTTTCTCGGCGAATGCCTTTTAAAAATTCTATTTCAACAGAGACCTTGGTGGTAACGTCGCTTTTATCGACCATTTGTAAATAAGCCAAATTTCCAGCATTCATAACCATACGAAAAGGCACAAAATCAGTCGGCATTAATTCTGGATCCTCAAATTTCACCCCCGAAAAGGCACCTTGAATGATCAGTGTTCTTGGTCCCATCAGTTCAACTACTTCGTAGTTATTCGCGCTAAGTCGGGCACTCATCTGTTGATGGAAATATTGTGACAATTCATTCAACTCCTCTGGGCTAAACTTAGCATCAGCGCTTGGCGTAACCCACATTTCAAAAGGCACCAGCTTGACTCGTTCCATATCAGCAAGCATGTCTATGGTGAAATTTTCACTTCGATAAACCTTGGTGTAATCCGGGTCATAAACATCTTCAAACCCTTCATAGTTTTTCAGAAACCCTGATTGTTGTTGATCAGTAATATTCATACAACCACTGAGGAACGAACTAACCAATACAATACTGGTCATCGAAGAAAACGTCTTTTGTACTTTTGATAACATAACAAACCTAGATAAATGAATTATTTACAGTGATAACGGGTGTATAATGCTAGAATTTGTTTAATCGAGCTAAACATCTTGTGCCATTTTCTGTGCAAAACAGGACAATTTACTGATATAGATTCATTTCTAGTACTGATTATTGGTAAAACATAATTTTGCTCCGTATACAAAACAATAGAGAATTTATGAGCCAAACGACCCTTTCCACAATTCCTCGCCTTATCGCCCAAGTACTTTGTATTTATGATGTAGACCCTGAACCGATATTTTCAGCGGCTAATATTGATATGACGAGTGATGTGCAAACACGTATACCGATGGAAAACATGGCAACGTTGTGGAAACTGGCTGTACAAGAAACCAAAAATAATGAGCTTGGCTTGGTCGCAGCCTCATTATTTCAACCGGTTTATCTGAAAAGCATTGGTATGGCTTGGCTCGCTAGTGCAAACCTAGAAGAAGGGCTACAGCGTTTTATTGCCAGTAGTCAGCTGATTAATACCGTAATGCAAATTGAATTAACTGAGCGTGATGGTGTTGATGGTGAAGAAGTATTAATTCAATACCAGCGAAGATTGACTTCGAGCAATATCATTAAAACCCACCCATGCGCTATCGAACTGGGTATTGGCTTTTTCTTGAAGATGTTTCGGTTAGCCGCAGGCAAAAACATACCAGCTATTGGCGTATATTTTACTTTTGCCATTGAACAGAATAACAAAGCCTATGAAGATTATTTTCAATGCCCGGTATATGGCAATCAAGCGGTAAATGGTATTGCTTTTTCTAAAGCGTTACTCACTGAGACACTACCTACTCATGATGTAGAGTTAGTTGAAATGAACGAAGTTGTTATTAATAAACACCTAGAATCAATGGATAATGGCGAAACGAGCAGTAAAGTCATTAAAATGATTAATGATTTATTACCGTTAGGATGTCCAACAGAAGAAGTAATTGCTTATAAGCTACATATGAGTAAACGTACTTTACAAAGAAAACTGAGTATTGAGAAGCAATCATTTTTAGCCCTACTGACCTCAGTTCGTCTGTTGTTAGCTAAACAAAAATTAGCAGTTAAAAGCATATCAGTAACTGAAATCACGTATCAACTGGGTTACAGTTCACCTAGTACATTTGCCCGAGCTTTTAAAAAACACACCCAACTTTCTCCTCTTGAATATCGTACTCAAGTATCAAGCTAGTCAGTCAATACCTAGTCTATTGATACTAACTCATAGCTCTAGAGCATCAAAAGTATTATTCGTATAACCAGTAACAAATACCCTGTAATTTGTGCCATTTTCGTTTAAAAAAGCCAATAAAAAAGCCGTTCATCATGAACGGCTTTTGCTAAGTCATTACAGTTAACTAACTTGCAGTGTCTTTGTTTGTTGCTTTATTTGCTTCAGGATTTTCTTTAGCAAAACGTTCTTCCCAGAAATCAGCATTTTTAATGCCTAATGACTTAGGATCAAAAGTAAATTTTGTTACGCCAGCTTTTTGCTGTGCTTCATAATCTTTTAATGCCTTTATTGCAGGTTTTGCCATAAAGAAGATAATGATAATACCGATGATATTAAGCCAAGCCATTAAACCAACACCAATATCGCCCATACCCCAAGCTGCACTTGGTTGTGCTACTGTTCCATAAAATACTGCAGCCATCATAATGACTTTCAATACAAATCGTAATGCAGGAATTTTAATGGTTCTGTTGATGTATGAAACATTATTTTCTGCGATAAAGTAGTAAGCGAGAACTGTAGTAAAGGCAAAGAAAAATAACGCAATAGCGATAAAAGGTTTACCGAAACCAGACAAAACACTGTCCACGGCAATCTGCGTAAATGCAGGACCACTGATAACAACATCTGCTGCAAGATTTTGCACTAAGAACACACTGCTGCCTTCAGGCATTACATTGTAAGACTTAGTAATTAAAATCATAAATGCAGTAGCAGAACAAACAAACAAGGTATCAATATAAACAGAGAATGCTTGTACTAAACCTTGTTGTGCCGGATGTTCAACTTCTGCAGCAGCGGCTGCATGAGGTCCAGTACCTTGACCTGCTTCGTTTGAATAAACACCACGTTTAACACCCCAACCTATCGCAGCACCAAAACCAGCCATAGGCGTAAAGGCATCAGAAATAATTGACATGAAAATCGCAGGTAAAATATCAATGTGCAATGCGATAATAACGCAAGCAATAATGATATAAGCCAATGCCATGAAAGGAACAACAATTTGAGTGAAGTTGGCAATACGCTTTACGCCACCAAAAATGATAAAGCCTAAAATTAAAACAATCATCGTTGCTGCATAAACTTTAGTTAATGGTAGATCGCCAATAAATGAAGGGACTGTGCCACCGTTGCCAAAGACATTAACTAATGCATCACCAATACCATTAGACTGAACAACAGGTAATAACACACCACAAGCGACTATCGTTGAGATAGCGAATATCCATGCATACCATTTTTGACCCATCGCTTTTTCAATATAGTAAGCTGGACCACCACGATAAATACCGTCTTCTTCTTCTTTATATATTTGCGCGTTAGTTGATTCTATATAAGCAGTTGCAGCGCCAAAAAAGGCAACAATCCACATCCAAAAAACGGCACCTGGACCACCAAAACCGATAGCTGCAGCAACACCGGCAATATTACCAGTACCAACACGGCCTGATAATGAAACAGCTAATGCTTGAAACGATGAAATACCCTGATCTGAGCTTTTACCCGAAAGTAATAAGCGAAACATTTCTCTAAAGTGACGTAATTGAACAAAGCGTGTAACTACGGTGAAAAATAACCCCGTACCTAAACATAAGTAAATGAGCGCTGGGCTCCAGATGACACCGTTAATACTATTGACTAATTCTTGCACAGTTAACTCCT
>OLHM01000409.1_pt1 | contig 14299 bp, 14 predicted proteins | sample 1609611 | NCBI WGS metagenome assembly OLHM01 (sample SAMN05416891, study PRJEB24817) | seawater metagenome | isolation source: Sea water | place: Canada:Atlantic | collected 2013-11 | reverse complement strand
TAATACCCGTCTTACCACAGCCTGCCGGCCCTGTAAGAATCACTAAATCAATAGCAGGGTCGAGTAGCGCATCCATCGCCATACCCTGATAAATATTTTTTGGATGAATACCCCAAGCTTGTTTCGCCATTAAGCGCTCTCGGCTTAAATCTGCTATGGCGAGTTTCTCATGATCTCCGCCAGTAATTTTCCCGGCAAAGTGCTCGCCTTCATCTATTAAGTATTCATTAATATAACTATTAGGTAATAAGTCGCGTTTTATATAATGAGTGGTATTACGGCCTTGGGTTTCGCTTTCGCACTCCTTAACATGCTGCCAAAAATCACCGGTAAACTCGTGATAACCTTTGGTTAAAAATTGAATGTCGTCAATAAGCTGATCGGTGCGATAGTCTTCAACAAAAGCAAGTCCTGCGCCTTTTGCTTTTAAACGCATGTTAATATCTTTAGTAACCAGTACTACTTTATTGTTTGGGTTTGTAGCTTGTAAATGAATGGCTGCACTAATAATGCGATTGTCATTTTCATTAAACGACAGCTTAACTTTACTTTCATCAAGCGCATAGTCGTTAAAAATAGATAAACAGCCACTTGGGTGTTGTTCATTATTTTGCGGTAGCTTAACGCCGGCAAGCACTTGCTCTGGTGAAGCGTTAACTAAAGTGTCTTCCAGTGCTCTGATAGCAATGCGGGCATCTCGACTTACATCTTTATTGCGGTCTTTAATAGAGTCTAGCTCTTCTAAAACCGTCATGGGTACTACAACATCGTGTTCTTTGAAAGAGAGGAAAGCGAAAGGTTCGTGTAATAATATATTGGTATCTAAAACGTAAATAATTTTATTTATTGTCATATGAAATCCTTATCCAAGTTGAAGGTTTCACGGCAATACTTGTTTAGAAAATACTGCGAAAAACCACAAAAGATTGATAACTTATCTCACCAAAATAATTTATTGCTTCGTTCATTTCTATCATTGCTTTTACAATCATAGAATTAGCTTTTCTATTAAGCTAATAACCACTTTACAGTTTATTTATTAGCAAGCAAGTAGCTTTTTTGAATTATTTAAATTTGTATTAAGCACATTATTACTACTGTGAATGCTGTGCTAAAAAATACAAGCCTCTATTCTGTAAATTTTCAGCAAAAAACTACACTTTTACTGATTTATTTAATGATCACTTCTATGATTAACGATATTATAGCGCCTTTTTTTTACGCGTATTTTTACGCGAGTTAATGAGTTGGAGTTTTTGTTTATGTCATTTTACCCTGGGCAACGCTGGATTAGTGATAGTGAGTCAGATCAAGGGCTAGGCACCGTTACCGCTGTCGAAGGTCGTTTTGTAACTATCGTATTTACGGCAACAGGGGATGCGAGACAATATGCTATGGATAACGCACCTTTAACGCGCGTTATTTTTAACGAAGGAGACAGCATTCCAAGCCATGAAGGCTGGACGCTAACCGTTGAATATTCAGAAGAAAAAAACAACTTATTAACTTACTTTGGTGTTAGGCAAGACACAGGTGAAGCAAGTTCAATTAAAGAAATGATGATTGATCATTTTATTAAATTTAACAAACCGCATGATCGCCTACTTAATGGCCAGATTGATCGCCTTGATTGGTTTCGCCTAAGAAAAGACTGTTTACATCATCAATTTAGCCAGCAACAATCAGATTTAACAGGCCTTAGCGGTGGTCGTGTTAGTTTAATTCCTCACCAGTTATACATTGCTGAAGAAGTGGGCAGCCGCTTTGCCCCAAGAGTTTTGCTAGCTGATGAAGTAGGTTTAGGTAAAACCATTGAAGCAGGTTTAATTATTCATCAACAGCTAGTTACCGGTCGCGCTAAACGTGTACTTATTATTGTGCCAGAATCATTAATGCACCAATGGTTGGTTGAAATGTTACGCCGTTTTAATCTGCCGTTTAGTATTTTTGATGAAAGTCGCTGTGAAGAAACTTCAGATAATGGCGAAGGCGAAAACCCCTTTAGCCAAGAACAATTGGTACTAGTAAACCTTGGCTTTATCACTAAAAATCCTCGCTGGTATGAAGCGATGATTGATGAAGACTGGGATTTAATGGTGGTTGATGAAGCACATCATTTAAATTGGCAGCAAGATAATGCCAGTATTGAATACCAATGTATTGAGCAATTAGCTCAAACCATTCCTGGGGTTTTACTATTAACTGCAACACCTGATCAGCTAGGTCACGAAGGTCATTTTGCTCGTTTACGATTGCTTGACCCTGATCGATTTTTCGATTATCAAAAATTTACCGAAGAAGAACAGCATTATACTGAAGTTGCTGATGCCGCTAATACGTTAATTACCGATGAACCATTGGCTAATGAGCAAATAACAACGCTAACCACATTATTAAGTGAAGCTGATGTTAGCGCACATATTGCAGCAATAAATCATGCTGATATAACAGAGCAAAAAAATGCTCGACAACATATTCTTGACCAGCTTTTAGATCGCCACGGCACAGGTCGTATTCTGTTTCGTAATAGTCGCAATACTATTAAAGGCTTCCCTGGGCGTGAGTTACACTCAACACCGCTGGTTATGCCTGATGCTTATCAAGAAGCCATTAATGAGTTATTACTCTCGGGGACCGCTGAAGATTTGAAAGCGCAACCACAAGCAAAACTCATTTTTACCCCTGAAACGTTATTCAGCTTAGACAGCCATGAAGATTGGTATGATATTGACCCACGCGTTGACTACTTAATCGAGCTGTTACAATCGCTGAAAAAAGAAAAAGTGTTAGTTATTTGTGCCAACGCGCAAACGGCTATCGACCTAGAAACAGCCTTACGTGTTAAAGAAGGTATGCGCGCAGCAGTATTTCACGAAGGTTTAAGTATTTTTGAACGTGACCGCGCTGCCGCTTACTTTGCCCAAGATGAAGATAGCGCCCAAGTGCTGCTATGTTCTGAAATTGGTAGCGAAGGCCGTAACTTTCAGTTTGCGCACCATTTAGTATTATTTGATTTACCGCGTAACCCTGACTTACTAGAGCAACGTATCGGCCGTTTAGACCGTATTGGACAAACTGAAACTATTCGAATTCATGTGCCTTATTTTGAAGACTCGGCACAAAGCTTACTGTTTAAATGGTACAAGCAATCTTTAAATGCCTTTGAGCATACCTGTATTACGGGCCATGCAGTATTTAATGCTTTCGGTGAAACCTTATTCGATTTAGCGTTGAGCGCGAGTTGGGACACCAAAGAAGCTGAAACTTTGATTGAACAGAGCCATGAAAAACACTTAACGATCAAACAAGATCTAGAATCAGGTCGAGATAAGTTACTTGAATTACATTCTTCTGGCCAAGGTAAAGCCCACGCTTTAGTGGAAAAAATTGAGCAATTAGATCAACAAATTCATTTACCACAATTTATGTTCCAGATATTAGATGTTTTTGGCATTCAACAAGATGATAAAGCTGATAATGCCATTGCTTTGCAACCTTCTGAGCATATGTTGTGTGCTAACTTCCCATGCTTACCTGAAGACGGTACAACCATAACCTTTAATCGCCAAACCGCATTAGCCGTTGAAAACTACCAGCTAATTACTTGGGACCACCCTATGGTTCGTGGCGCGATGGACTTGGTATTGTCTGACGAAACCGGTAATTCAAGTATTGGTTTACTTAAGAATCCTGCGCTGCCAGCCGGGACATTCTTCTTAGAGTGTATTTTTACCCTAGAAGCTATTGCGCCAAGTAACTTACAACTCGGTCGTTACTTACCAACAACGCCTATTCGTATATTGGTGGATAAAAATGGTAATAACCTTGCTGATAAAGTGAGCGAAGCTGTGTTAGATCAACAACTATCACCAGTGAAAAAGCAAGTGGCCTTGCAACTAGTTAAAGCACTAAGAAGCCAAATAGCGCCATTAGTGGCTAAAGCTGAAACACATGCCGAACAACAAACGGCAACCATACAAGCAAGAGCACTTGCTGGAATGCAAAATGCTATGGATGAAGAGCATCAAAGATTAACAGCACTTAAAGCAATAAACCCAAGCGTACGTCAGCAAGAGGTTGATTTTATTCTAATGCAAAAAAGTGCTTTAGCAGACTATATTGAAAAAGCTAAAATTCAATTTGAAGCAGTTCGTTTAATTGTAGTTAGCAACTAATTTTTAGTTACTGAATAGAAAAGCGCAACAATATAAAGGCTACACTTAGTGTAGCCTTTTGTTTAAGACACCTTCAAAAGGAAACCCACAAGATGGCTGCTAACCCTGACTTTATTTATCAACCACCCATGAGCCCATATCTTGATATTATTTATCAAGATAACGATATTGTTGTGCTTAACAAGCCTAGCGGATTATTAACTGTACCGGGGCGTTTACCCGAGCATCAAGATTGCTTACAAAACAGAGTGCTAAAAGTGCTACCAACAGCCACTGTAGTGCATCGCTTAGACATGGCCACTTCGGGTATTATTTTACTGGCGTTAAACAAACCAGCTCACGTTAATATAAGTCGTCAATTCGAGAAAAGGCTAACCAAAAAAAGTTATATTGCGCGCGTATTTGGAAAAGTTGAAAATTCACAGGGCTCTGTCGATCAACCTTTAATTTGTGATTGGCCCAATAGACCTAAACAGAAAGTTGACCATGAACAAGGCAAAGCAGCATTAACCCATTATCGAGTATTAAGTTACGATGCAAATAATGACAACCAAATAACCACACTGTTAGCGCTAACACCCGTCACAGGTCGTTCTCATCAGTTAAGAGTGCATATGTTATGTTTAGGGCACCCCATTATTGGCGATCGACTTTATGCACATCCGCTAGCTTTAAATGCGAGTAATCGCTTGCAATTACATGCTCAAATGCTACAAATAACGCATCCCGTAAGCGAGAAAACCTTAACTTTTACTAAAGACTGTCCCTTTGATTAATACTAAAAATCACGTTGAATAATTAAAGAAACTTTCGTTAGCGACGATATACACATACAGGCTTATAATAAAGTTGCAGCACTGACCATTAACAGTTTGAGGAAAACTTTTTTATGCGTTTGAATATAATTCCCTTCGTTTTTTTCATATTTTTAGCTGTAGATTCACTTCAGGTGAATATTGCTTTTGCATTACCATTTCAGGCCAGCCAAGAATCACAAGAGCAACAAATAGAAAAAACGCTAAACGTGGATAGCAGCTCAACTGAAGCTACTGAAAGTAATACTAAAGCTGCTAATGCAGAAATATCACCAACCGACACCGACGCAACAAAAGAAAAAACACCTAAAGACGACCATCAACACCAAGTTGTTATCAACCCACCCGTAGATATTTTTCAACAGCAACAACAAGATATAAAACATTATTTAGCACAAGAAAAAATTAGCCCATTAGTTGTTGGTTCAAACAGTTATCTAATCGCAACTAATGAATACACCACGCCTGTTAACAAAGGTATTATGGTGCTAATTCCAGATTGGCAACAAAGCATAGCAACGCCCAATGCGCTTAATCAACTGCGTAAAAATATGCCATCAAAAGGTTGGACAACGATAACCTTACATCCACCAAACAAACCTCAAGGTTATCCTTCGCAGGCATTAACAGCAGCAGAAAGGCAAACGCAAGATACTGAAACACTTGCTAGTTACAGTAAAGATTTTGCTGAGATTATGCTCGCGACCATTGAACAAGCAAAAGGTTATCCTGGGGCAATTATTGTTATTGCAGAGGGTAGTAATAGCGCGGTATTGCTTGATATTTATCAACAAGGCTTAGTCGGCTCACCTGCAGCAATGGTTATGCTTAGCAGCTATATGTCAACACAACCAGCCAGTGAAAAACTCGCGCAGCAAATGGCTGATACAGATTACCCAATACTCGATTTAACCTTAAAGCGTGACCATTATTTAGTGCACGCTAACGCAACATTAAGAAAAGATTTGGCCAAAAAATCGATGAAAATATACTTTCGACAAAAGCAGCTGAATAATCAAATGATCGGTTATTATCCTAAGGGAAGCTTAACGAAAGAAATAATAAGCTGGCTCAGCTCAATGGGCTGGTAGTTTTTAGATGAAAGCATTTATTTTTTAATGCTACTTTTTCTCGACAAACTTGGCCCAGGAAAGCAGTAACTCTCGAAAATCTTCATGACCGCAGGAAGCAGTGTCTTGTTGATCAAAATCGATATCTTCTTCAATCAAAGAGTCAGGTAAAATTTCTAACCCATCCAAACTTGCATTGGTTTGAATTGTCACATCACCTCGATTAAAAACAACCGTATACTCGTTACCAGTAATGGTAATTTCAGTTTGCTTCTCAGCTTCAATATCAGCCATAGCAGACAGCAGTTGTTTAAGCTTTTCCGTATCAGTGCCAACCTCAACCTCTAACCAAGGACCAATAACTTCATGATCAAGTGAAAACTTAGCAATAGCACTACCTGTTAGTGGATCATCTATAAATTGATATTCCATACCTACCTCGTTCTGAAAATGTTTAGGGCGAATTTTGTTTTTTCGTCACTAACTAGAATTTAATGACGTAAAATGATGGTGTAATCTATTGATATTTAGTTAGATAGTTGTTTCGACAACCCTATAAACCTACTAATATTTTACAGAATAGCTTCTAATAATAACAAAGACATTGCTATAATCGTGATCACTGTTAATTGTAGCAAACACCCAGTTTTTAATACAAGATTATCAAGCGTAATAAAATGTACATGCTTTCTTTGATGTAATAAGGAGACGGTTTATCATAAATAATAACATTAACTTCACTCCCTTAATCATGCGCTTAGCTCAAAAGTTACCATTGAAAGTATTGGCTACTTTACATTGCTGCCTGTTATTTTTAATTATCTCAATAAAAGCCTCATCACAGCCCTTACCCCTTATAACAGTCGCTATGTATATTGAACCGCCATTTTCCGATATCGTCGACGGCGTATTTGTTGGCGAAAATATTGAAATTGCTAATTTATTAGCAAAAAAAATGGCAACAAAAGCAAAGTTTATATATTGCCCACCTGCTCGCTGTTTTGCATTTTTACAAAATGGACAAGCAGATATGATGATTGCGATCCGTAAAACGCAAAGTCGAGAAAAGTTCCTTCATTACCTTGAGCCGCCGATTAAAATTCAACACTTACCATTACAGTTTTATATTCGTTCTGATAGCAATATCGTGCTCGATAAATATCAAGATTTACTACCTTTAAAAGTAGGTGTATTAAGAGGCGCTTCATATTTTGATAAATTCGATCACGACACACAACTTACAAAAGTTCCGCTAATTAATTATCAGCAACTTGTTGATATGTTATTAAAAGGTCGTATTGATACCTTTCTTGAGCGTGAAGAAACCATAATGCCCTGGGTTGACCAAGACGTTTATAAAACCAAAATTAATTTAGCAAAGTTTGTATATGATAAAACGGTAGGCTCTTATATTGTAGTATCTCGTAAATCACCATTAAGGGATAACATTACGCAATTGTCAGCCGCTTTAAAGTCGCTATCAGACAGTGGCGATATTCAAGCTATAACCAATAAAATAAGAAACTAAGTTGAACTACAATTGAACTTACGAACAGATATATCGTCTATAAATTACCACTTAGCTAGCCAACATTGATATTACCGTGCAAAAAGGAACTTACCTTGCCATTTTATTTTCCCTTGTTGTTCACGGCATTATCTTACTTTTAATTATTAGCACTCAATCAAATCAGCAAAAACCAGCTAAAGAAATTAGTCACCCTGCCCCGATAAAAAGCTTTATATACTATGCCCCAAATGCTGCCAAACCTCTAACACAGATAGTAAAAAAAGACGTGGTAGAAAAGCTAAGCAAAACCCAAAACATTGAAGACAAACCGCTTAATAATGATCAGCCAAAAGCCAACTCAACTGCTAAAAAAATCAATAAATCGCACGAAAAAACTATTAACAAAGCGAGCAACAATACGTTAATAAAGCCGGCGTTCAGTCAAGCTGAGGCTAAAATGAATAATTCAATACTGGGCTCAACTACACCGCCCCCTGAAACCAAACCTTCACCCGAGCCTATTCCATTACCTAAAAATAAAAAACTTGATAGCTTTACACAATTACAAAGGTTACGCAGTCAGTTAAAGAATAAGGCAACTTTAGCTGTAGATAACCCATACCAAGATGCACAGCCTCCTTCTATTTTTAACCCGACAGTAAAAGCTGTTCCCCATTCAGTTCCCCTAAAAGATGAAGAGAAAATACGTGAACAAAACACTAAAAACATGGGCGCAGGAATAGCGATTACCAAAGGGGAAGATGGGTTATGTTCGGTAACACAAGACATGAGTGCTTACGGGTTAAGCGAAGGTTCATCCACACAATTCTTTAATTGTGGTGAGTCAAATTTTGATAAAAGCTTTCGCGAACATATGCAAGCAGTTAAAGCCAAGCTGGGTAAAAAATAACGTAAATGTACTATGCTTTTGAGTAAAAGAATATCGCTAGCACAACATTTTTACGTTAATTCTTTTGCTCAATGTTCAATAAGGTTAAGAGTACATTTAATCATTGCCATATCTGCACTTAATGAAACCTATTACTGTGAAGAAAGCCCCAAGACTTAATTGTTATTTTTCACAATATTATCAGTAAGTAAGCAAACAAGACCAACCAGTATAACCGTTCTTTCTACCACATATACACATCATGAATAGTGCTTATTAAACCAAGTGATTACTAGTCCTGAAAAATTCAGGTAGAATATAGCCAAATTTTTTACATTGCTGGGCACTATTAATCTTTGCGATTAGACTTTGTACGAAGAAATTGTAATTGATCAATAACCAAGGGGTACTTCATAGATATTCTATAGAAGTTTTCTTGCGATAATCGACCAAATTCAACAATACTTAGTTATGCTTAGCTGTGATGAGTTACATTGTTATTAGTAAATAAGTCAGAGAGGGAATCAAATGAGTCTGTATTTAGAATATATCGCAGAAATTGAAAATCGTAAGAACGAGCTAGGTCTTGCACCAAAGCCGATTGATAGCGCTGAGTTATTGGCTGAAATTATTGAACAAATTAAAGATCAAGGCAACGAGTACAGAGCTGAGTCACTGAATTTCTTCATTTATAATACTTTACCTGGTACTACAAGTGCCGCAAGCGAAAAAGCTAAATTCTTAAAAGCTATTATTCTTGGTGAAGTTTCAGTAGCAGAAATTTCAGTTGAATTTGCCTTTGAATTGCTTTCTCACATGAAGGGCGGCCCTTCAGTAGAAGTACTACTTGATTTAGCTTTATCTGACGATGCATCGGTTGCACAACCTGCCGCAGAAGTATTAAAGACCCAAGTATTTTTATACGATGCTGATACTGCTCGCCTTGAAGCAGCATTCAAAGCCGGTAACGCCATTGCTAAAGATATTTTAACCAGTTATGCAAACGCTGAGTTCTTTACAAAGCTGCCTGAAATAGACCAGAAAATTGAGATTGTTACTTATATTGCTGGTGAAGGTGATATTTCAACAGATTTATTATCTCCTGGTCATCAATCTCATTCTCGTGCAGATCGTGAATTACATGGCAAATGCATGAGCACGCCAGAAGCGCAAGCAGAAATTAAAGCATTACAAGTTAAGCACCCTAATGCGACAGTTATGCTTATCGCAGAAAAAGGCACTATGGGTGTTGGTTCATCGCGTATGTCGGGTGTTAACAACGTTGCACTATTAACCGGTAAGCAAGCAAGTCCATACGTACCTTTTATCAACATTGCACCTATTGTTGCTGGCACAAATGGTATCGCTCCAATCTTCCTAACAACAGTTGATGTAACAGGTGGTATTGGTATTGACCTTAAAAACTGGGTTAAGAAAGTAGACGCAAGTGGTAATACCGTTGTTGACGCAAATGGTGATGCCGTGCTGGAAGAATTGTACTCAGTCGCTACAGGTACTGTATTAACTATTGATACCAAAGCGCATAAATTATTCAACGGCGACCAAGAGCTTGCTGATATATCATCAGCCTTTACGCCACAGAAAATGGAATTCATGAAAGCTGGTGGGTCATATGCTGTAACGTTTGGTAAGAAACTACAAACATTTGCCACAGAAGCTTTAGGTGTTAAACCTGTAAGCGTATATGCATCTTCAAAAGAAATTTCGCATGAAGGCCAAGGCTTAACGGCTGTTGAGAAAATATTCAACCGTAATGCTGTTGGTGTTTTATCTGACTCACCATTGCACGCAGGCTCAAACGTTCGTGTTAAAGTAAATATTGTCGGCTCGCAAGATACAACTGGCCCTATGACATGTCAGGAATTAGAAGCAATGGCTGCTTCTACTATTTCGCCAATTGTTGATGGTGCTTTCCAATCAGGTTGTCACACAGCATCTGTTTGGGATAGTAAAGCAAAAGCGAATACGCCTAAGTTAATGAGCTTTATGAACGCGTTTGGTTTAATCACAGCACGTGATCCTAAAGGTGTTTATCCGGCAATGACGGATGTTATTCATAAAGTATTGAATGATATTACCGTTGACGACCGCGCTATTATCATTGGTGGTGACTCGCATACACGTATGTCTAAGGGTGTTGCCTTTGGTGCCGATTCAGGTACGGTAGCAATTGCACTGGCAACGGGTGAGTCTGCAATGCCAATCCCTGAATCAGTGAAAGTGACCTTTAAAGGTCATATGAAAAAATACATGGATTTCCGTGACGTTGTTCATGCAACACAAGCGCAAATGCTGAAGCAATTTGGCGGTGAAAACGTCTTCCAAGGTCGTGTAATCGAAGTACATATTGGTACGTTAATGGCTGACCAAGCATTTACTTTTACCGATTGGACTGCAGAAATGAAAGCAAAAGCTTCAATCTGTATTTCTCAAGATGATACCTTAATTGCATCACTTGAATTAGCGAAAAGTCGCATTCAAATCATGATTGATAAAGGCATGGAAAACCCAGCGAAAACACTTCATGGTTTAATTGCTTTAGCTGACAAACGTATTAACGAAGTTAAGTCAGGTACTTCACCTGCACTAAGACCAGATACAAATGCTAAATACGCGGCAGAAGTTGTTGTTGATTTAGACCAAATCGATGAACCAATGATCGCCGATCCAGATGTAAACAACGACGATGTATCTAAACGTTATACACATGACGTTATTCGCCCTGTTTCTTCTTACGAAGGTAAGTCGGTTGATTTAGGTTTTGTTGGTTCATGTATGGTACACAAAGGCGATATGCAAATTATTGCGCAAATGTTCCGTAATATTGAAAAACAAAACGGCACTATTGAATTTAAAGTACCATTAGTTGTAGCGCCGCCAACATACAACATTGTTGACGAACTTAAAGCTGAAGGCGACTGGGAAATACTACAGAAGTATTCAGGCTTTGAATTTGACGATTCAAACCCGAAAACCTCAGCACGTACTAAGTATGAGAACATCATGTACTTAGAGCGCCCTGGTTGTAATTTATGTATGGGTAACCAAGAAAAAGCTGCACCTGGTGACACAGTAATTGCTACATCAACACGCTTATTCCAAGGTCGTGTAGTAGCAGATACTACTGAGAAAAAAGGTGAATCACTATTGGGTTCAACACCATTAGTTGTGCTTTCTTCTATGTTAGGCCGCTTCCCAACTATGGCTGAGTACAAAAATGCTGTAGACGGTATTAACCTTACAGACTTTGCGCCACCAGTTGAAGCATTAACAACGCTAGGTACTGCTGCAGTGAAAATTGCTGATCCAAGCTAGGTTTAAATAAGTTAATTTTACTTACCGTAAAAAAGTTAGAAAATTAATCGTCATAAAACAAAAGGGTTACTTTACAACATTGTAAAGTAACCCTTTTTTATAACATCAATTTGATTAATTTAGTGTTCGACTTTTTCATGAATAATCATGAACAGCTAATTAATGAATTTGGTTCAACAGCTGAGACATTATTTTTCAGTAATTATGCTAGGACACTCTATATTGGCAGATAACGACGGCATGATCATATTTGGAAACGCCAACTTATCATCAAAGCGCTCAACCCCTTCAAGCACTTCAATTTTAAAACCATAACTTTTACAAATACGTAATGATCTACGCATTAAAAAAGTAGCTAACTTACTAAACTCAGTATTTTGCTTAGCAATAACCTGTAGATTAACCTTACCGTTTTCTAAATCAGTTTGTTTAAATTGCACTTCGTGATCAAAGTCCCATTGCGATGCGCCATTTGGCGTTTCAATATTTTGTGCACAACCCAAAAGCATAGCCAGCGGCAATAGAACCAATACGTTAAGTTTATTCATACAACCCCATATACAACAAAATTAATTAAATACACATTACACATATGACAATAAATGAAAGTGAGCATGTTACCCACTTTCATTGTAGATAATAGTGTTAATTGGCAGAAAATACTACGCTATCAATAAATGCAGCATCTTCTCCTCCGCTTACACTGCCATCTTTAACATAATTAAAGCCGATTTCGTGCAGACCCGACTCAATAATGATCTCATTTTCTTGCCAGCTCTGTGTACTTTAAGTTTTTTCTATAGTTAACATCACCGTTCACGATTATTAATCAAGTGTCGAATAGCATAGCTAATACTGGCGATAGTAAAAAGCAATGTCGACAACCCATCATAACTTTTACCTTGCTCTGTATTAATGGTTATAAAACCAAGAAGCAAAAACCAGATTGAAACAATAAGTAAAAACTTCCTTTTCTCTTTTATAATAAAAATAAGTAAAAAAGAAAATATTGTTGCTATAGCATATAGCCCTATATTAGAGCTCATGATCATGCTCAACACTAGTGTTAGAGTTTATTGTGCTTGTATTTGTCATACCTGTACCTTTTATTTTAACAGTTGACCTAATCTTATCTCCTTATAATTAAAGAGACACTCATTCTAAATACTTCAGAAACCGAGGTACATCACCTCTTTGGCTCCAAAAGCAGCCATAAATAAAGCCCCTTGCGGGGCTTTAGGTTCAAAAAATAACGGTGGGTGTCTTTGTTAATTTGTTGAAAGAATTTACAGGGTTTGCAACCGTATAACCAACAGGATCATTCGAATAAAACCGCCCGATAACTGGATCATAGTATCGTGCCTGCATATAAATAAATACGGTTTACGATCCAGCTAGATTCTTAACAATATATTTTATAAATGACTAGCCCAGCAACTGATTAATAACCTCAATACTTAAAAACATTTTAGCAATATCATCACTTCCACCACTATCTAATCGCGTGAATCCCAAACTCAAATAGAAGTTTGTAGCTTTAGGATCTGCATCTAGATATAAGCCATATACTCCTATTTCTTTCGATGCCCGATGAACACGATGCAAAGCATCTGACATCATTTTCTTTCCAATACCTTGCCCTTGAAGTGACGAGTCAACGCCTAACATGACTAAACGAACACAAGGAATATCTCTTGGTAAACTACCTTTAGATAACTTTTCTAATTCATCTGCCTGAAGTTTAAATGACGTTAAGGTGTAAAAAGCAGAAAACCGATCATTTTCGTGTGTATCAAGCAATACATAGGCTTGTGAAAAACTCTGGTTTACCTGCTTTTTTAAAGAGGAGTGAACAAACTTACTAATAACCCTATTGCCACAATCGAATTTCTTCTGTTGAAAATATGACGATGTTGGCTCAAATTTTTCTATTACAAATTGATTATCGCTCACTAAATGTCCCTGCTGATAGTAATTCCTTCAGACCATCAGTAGGCTTGGACGGTTTAGATAATGCTGCAAATAATGCATGTTGCTCTTGTCTATCAAGTTGAAGTTTTTCATTCAACTCAACAACTTCTCTGGCTGCTTTTAAAGCAGGCATCATGATAAATGTGGTCATATCTACACCACGTAGCATTGCTGCTTGTGCCAGTAATTCTTTATTTTGCATCGTTGTTTTTAAATCCAACCGTGCATCTTTTTTCAGTGCTAAGGCTACCATCTTAGAATCCCATACGTTTAATATACGTACAGTATAGTGACTTCTCCCCCAAAGTTCAACATACGTCTGCTGTACGTATTTTTCATTTCCTTTAAAAATTAAAGAGTGACACTCATTCTAAATACATCACCTCTTTGGCTTCAAAAGCAGCCATAAATAAAGCCCCTTGCGGGGCTTTAGGTTCAAAAAATAACGGTGGGTGTCTTTGTTAATTTTGATAAGGTGTCTTCACCGCATAAAAAAGCGCGTCGAACACAACGCGCCACACAATGATAATACG
>OLHM01000397.1_pt1 | contig 14714 bp, 8 predicted proteins | sample 1609611 | NCBI WGS metagenome assembly OLHM01 (sample SAMN05416891, study PRJEB24817) | seawater metagenome | isolation source: Sea water | place: Canada:Atlantic | collected 2013-11 | reverse complement strand
ACGGTCTCGTGGGCTCGGAGATGTGTATAAGAGACAGTGATTTCACAGGACTCTATTTAATAACAAACCTACTATAAATTTTAAAAACTCAACAGGATACTGACATGAAAAAGACTCTACTTGGAATTGCTTGTTTTTTGGCGTTACCATCCAGCATTTGCCATGCGGAAGATGCAATTGGCTGGCCAACTTTCGATTTGAATAAAGACAGTGCGCTTACCCTTACAGAGTTTGGTAACTACCTGTCAAACGTATATGTCGAGCTTGATACCAATCTGGACGGACGATGGACTAGGTCAGAATTCGTTACGCGCCCAAGCTACATGCGACGAATTAATCCAGATTTCCTGAGATCTAAATTTAAGCGCTGGGACAAAGATAGTGATGGATTTTTAACACTCGCAGAAGCTGAGAAAATGATTAAAAATAACTTTAGATGGCTGGATAAAAATAAGAGCAAGACGATCACTGTTAAAGAGATGCCCAAGAAATTTTAAGCTAGCCTCTTTTTTTTAGGAGAATGGTGTTATAGCTTTAAAGCGATAATAATAAAAGTTTAAGTACTGGAGGTTCAAAATGTTAATAAAAAAAGCTAACGCACTTGCCATAATGTGCCTGGTTCTTGCTGCTTGCAGTAACGATAACTCTGGGGTAGCCGAGAGTAAGAGTTGGAGTCTTCTTCAGACCATCAGTTTTACCGCTGACAGCGCAAGTATAACTATCGGTAATTCGCGGACTATAGCAGCGAGTACTGGTGAGGGGTCGGGTACGATCACTTATACCAGTAGTGACACTAGCATTGCTAGCGTTTCAGCAGAAGCTTTGGTTTCCGCTAATGCTTTAGGGAACGTGATTATTACCGCGACAAAGGCAGCAGATAGCATTTATTCGGAGGCATCAGCAACCATAAGCATTACAGTTGACCCATTGAAAGAACAGACGATTAGTTTTCCTAATCCCTCCTTCTCAATGGAGATTGATACGGCCCAAACAGTCGTCGCCAGTGGCGGCGATGGTACTGGCGTAATTAGTTACACCAGTAGTGACGAAAATGTATTGACAGTTTCGCCTGAGGGGTTAGTCACCGCGATTGCTCTTGGCAGTGCGCAGATTAATGCAGTCATGGCCGCTGACAGTGAATACCAAGAGGCTTCAGCGAGCGCGACAGTCACGGTAGTGGAGGGGTCGGTCGCACTTGATCCTCCCGTTATCACTCTGCGCTCATCCGGTAATTCTCGGGCAATAATTGCTTGGAGCGCGATTGGTAATGCAGCTGGCTATAACCTATATATCGCTCAAGAAAGTATCGACAGTGCCGACAATTACGCATCACTGATTGGCGGCGACCTTATTTTGAATGCCACATCACCCTATAGTTTAACGGGCTTAGGTAATGGTGAGACTTACTATGTAGCAGTCACGGCTTTAGCAGGTACTGAAGAGAGTGATCTGAGTAATGAGCTCACCGTTGTGCCGAAAAACCCATTAAATGACACTGGGTTGTTGGGTAGTGGCAATGCTTCCTCTGGTACCAATGCCACCTGTACAGCAGCGATTAATAACGACGGCCATGTCCCACAAGATTGCGACCAGGGCCGTGATGCTGATCTCACTATCACCAAAGTTGGCGCAGGCGTGGCAGGGTTTGATTTTACAAAGCTTGGAAACGACGGTTCAACACTTACCGTTCAGGACGGAACCTGGGCAGTAGGTGGCAGTGAAGCGGCTGGAACCCGTTGGTCCTGTGTAAGGGACAATGTCACAGGTCTAGTTTGGGAGATGAAAACCGAGGCAGACGCTGGTATCCATGCAACTAACGCAAAGGTTAAATGGGATGATCGTAATGTCCTGGCTGAGACAAGTAATGCGCAAGCCCTTTGTGGTATCCAAACCTGGCGTGTTCCAACGGTTGTAGAATTGGCAACAATCGTCAATGCCAACCGCATAAATCCAGCACTTGATACCAATCGATTTCCCAATGGTGCGGGGTCCCACTGGGCTTCGGTTCCTGTCGCAGGCGATGCTGCTAACGGCTGGGTGGTTAACTTTTTTGCCGGTATTCCCATTTTGAAAGTTAAGTCAGGTCCTATGGCTCAGAGATTGGTGTCAGGTGAACATCAAGCGAACGATACCTCAGATGATCGTTACACGGTTGTAGATGGGACTGTAACAGACGGTGTGACAGGTTTGATGTGGAAGCAGTGCCCGGAGGGACTTGAAGGCAGTGACTGCAGTATCGGGGCGGCAGGCCTTCTAATTTGGGGCGGCTCAATGAAGCGGGCTAGAGATTCTGACTTTGCTGGTTACACTGATTGGCGGTTGCCTAACATGAAAGAGCTTTTGTCAATTGTTGCCTTTGATCAATCGAGTCCGGCGATAAACACAACGGTATTTCCGGGCACCACTGAAATTTTTTGGAGCTCTACGCCCAAATATGTAACAACCGGAAGCCAATCATACGTAGTCGATTTTGCCAAAGGTGTGCATTTGCCCAAGACTCGCTCATCGCAAAAAGGTGCTCAGAGACTGGTTCGGGATGCGGAGTAAAATCTGCAGCTCTCAAGAGGTTGTTAGTTTTAAGATCTAACGACCTAAAAATAGAATAATTTATTATATGCGCAATATAGATAGTTAGTTTTAAGAACTAAAAATATGCAGCGATAATGGGAGAAGAGTAATGAAGTATAAGATTTCAATGTGGCGCCGGTCGATATTAGCGGCGAACGTTTCTTTGATGGCACTAAGCGCGTCAGTGGCGTTCGCTCAAGAAGAAGCAACTGAAGAAACTCGCGCCGATAGCGCGATTGAAGAAGTGTTTGTGTACGGAATTCGTCAAAGTCTTGAGTCAGCGCTGGCGGCCAAGCGAGCACGGTTAAACTTAACGGAAATTATTAACGCTGACGATATCGGCAAGCTTCCTGATGAAAACGTCGCGGAAGTACTTGAGAATATAGCGGGTGTTCAAATTACCCGCGAGAAAGGTATTGGTGAGACTGTTTCTATTAGAGGTAGCGACCAAAATCGGATTGAGATAAACGGAAGAGGTACTACACCAGATGGCGATGGTCGAGGAGGCGTAAGTCTTTCTGATCTTCCTGCTGCCTTAGTGCGGTCTCTTGAAGTGATTAAAGTGCCAACTGCCGATATGGTCGAGGGATCTCTTGGCGGCACAATTAATGTCAAGACCTATCGTGGTTTAAAATTGAGAAAGCCACTTAAAAAGATTCGGTTGAAATCTGAGTATGCCGAAAAAGCAGATGCTTGGAATGAGAACTTTTCAGCGACATTTGGCAATAAGTTTGAGCGAGAAGGTGGTGACATTGGTGTGATATTAACGGTATCACATCTTGATAAGGATGTTCGTCAGGATTCATTACGCATTACTCAGGCCGCACGCGGTGCCAGTAGCAGTCAGGTTGATTTTAATGGAGATGGGCTTGGTGATCCTTACTATTACCCTGGATATAATGAAACAACATTTCAGATGGAAAGCAGAAAACGGTCAGTAATCGAAGGATCTTTGGAATGGCAAGCATCAGACAGCCTAAAATTGTTTGTCGAGGGTATGTATGCAGATGCGCTGAGAAATAGTGCCGGTCAAAAAGCAAAAATAAGCATGAATGGCTCGACCAATGAAATACAGGGGCTTCCTGCTGCTACTTTTGGAACGACCGAAGTGGCGGGTACTGAGGTTGGTATTTTTACCTCAGGTGCTGTCGGCGGGACGCCGCCAGATGGAAGTAGCCCTTTTTTGAGAACTCAAAGTGAAGCGATTATTAGAGACACTCAAACATATCAATTTGCTCTTGGTGGAGAATGGGGTAGCGACGAACTGGAAGTTAATTTTGAAGTCAGTGGTTCAGGATCAGATACAGAGAAGCCCTATGTGGTGGCCTCTTTTGGCTACAGGGATCCAGCGCATGCTGGCTTCTTGGACAATAGTGGAGCCTTGCGGATTCCGTTGCAGTACGATGCTCTTAATGGTGTCTCAGCATATGGGCCCGCAGATGGTGCACAGAGTTACTCTGTAACTGATGGTGTTATCACGCAATATGATCTTTCCACGCTTATAGATCCTGATTATTACTCTTTGTATATTGTTAAAGACCAGCAATTGGCGTTCAGCAATGATTTACTGGTAGAGAAAGTCGATTTTGACTGGGTCATGGATGGCGATTTTTGGACAGATCTATCATTTGGTTTGCGCGCTAGCCAACGATCAAATGAGCGCAATAAAACATCGGAAAAAACACCCTTTAATACCGGATTGAGCGCTCAAGATTTCATTGCAGCTTTCCCAGGGTTCATGGTTGCCTCGCCAGGCGACTTTTTTAGTTTTAATAGTGGTGGTTCATATTTCGATAACTTTTTGACTCCCGATGGTAATATTGTAATGGATCAGAGAGAGGCCATAAGGGAATTCGTATCTCTTAATGTTAATGGTGTAGTAGATCCAGCGAGCTTTTTTAGAGTGGAAGAAGATACCTATGCTGCCTACATTAAGGGCGATTTTAGCGGTATTGTAAGCGGTGGTCTAATGGGTGGCGTTGAATACTCGGGCAATATCGGAGTTAGAGGCGTAAATACCGATCAAGCTGCGACTGGTACGGTTCAGGGAGAGGATATTAGCGTCAAGCAAAACTATACTCATTGGTTGCCAAGTTTAAGTCTTGTGTTTAAGCCTGTTGATGAGGTGCAGGTCAGGCTTGGTTATGCCAAGATCTTGAGACGGCCAAACTTTGGTCAGCTATCACCGACTATGTATTTCCCGCTCGACAAAACTACCCCGGTCGTGACAGGTAATCCGGAGCTACAGCCGACTACGGCAAATCAATTTGATGTGGCGCTAGAGTATTACTTCAGAAAAGGCAGTGCTCTGACCTTGGGTTACTTCTCAAAGCATTTTGATGAGGTCATTGGCAAGGAAACATTCCCCGCAAGCGCCTGCAACACGAATGCTGAACAAGCCCCAGGAGATTTGTTTTGTGATAATTTTAATGGTGTCCCTGGAGTCTTAGTTCCCCAGACTAAATTTGTTAACTTGCCTGGTGGTAATATTAATGGAGTAGAGCTTGGTTTTCAGCATAATTTCAAGAGTCTGCCGCAGCCTTTTGATGGTTTAGGCCTTATCGCAAATTATGCGTATCAGGATGGCAGCAGAGATGCATTCATTGTCAAAGCAGGGGCTTTAGCTGGCTCGGTTAGCTTCACTGGATTACCCTTAAACTTCATCAATCTTTCCAAAGATTCGTACAACGCGACTATTTACTTTGAAAAACCGCGATATCGATTCAGTGGCCGCCTTCGTTATACCTATCGCAGTGACTTCTTGGTGTCAGAAGCAAGTTTTCTGACAGGCCAGCTGCCTCTGTATAAAAAAGGAACAGGCCAGCTAAATGCCTCCATGAGCTATCGTGTTAATAAGAAGATTACGGTGAACTTCCAAGGCAGTAACCTGACTGATGAGCAAGTTGTTCAGCCAGCATTTTTCTCGGAAGGACCCACTGCAATGACGCGTGATTCAGGCCGCCGCTTTAGTGTCGGGGTAGCAATATCACTTTGAAAGTAAGATCCATAGGCTTTACAAAAAAAGTAGCTAATTTGCTAGCGCTGATTGTGTTTGGTGGTGTAATGCCAAATGCAGTCGCGCAGAGTAACTATTTTGTAAGCTCATCATCAGGGGATGATAAAAATAATGGCCTAACTGTCAGTAATCCTTGGGCCAGTATGTCCCGCGTTAGCAAGGAGGTTTTACGGCCTGGTGACACAGTCTATTTTAAATCGGGCGATCGGTTTACAGGTCAACTCGTCATTGATGAGTCGGGCACGGCGTTAGCGCCTATTCATTTTAGTGCTTACGGTAAAGGTGATCTCCCGGTAATTGATGGAGCAGAAATGCCCGGTGGAGCACCGCTCGCCTCTGTTCTGATTGTCGATCAAGACCATCTCGAGCTGAGTAAATTAAATATAAAGAATTTTCGCAAAAAGAAACGTAATGGTGTGGTTGATACGGATGCCTATGGAGTTCTTGTCAAAAATACCGGTAAACGCAATTTGCGTGGTTACAACTTTCACGACCTAGTGGTTGAGGATATTTTCCCAATTCAGGCGAGGAAGTCTTTCAACAAAACATCGGTGACAGGCATTCGTTTTGAAACTCACCCGGCAAAGTCTAAAAAAAGCGCATATAACACTGGCGATATTTATATTCACAATAATTTCCTCCGTCACACTGCACGTTTTGGTATCGCTTTGCGCCACGGCTCATCAAACATCAAGGGCATAAGAGGAAGCGTATCTGATTATGATGTCGATGTGCGCATTATCAATAATCGCTGCGAAGATACTGGTGGTACCTGTGTGTTGTTTAATGGTGTGTGGAATGGTCTATTGGAAAAAAATAGTTTTATTCGCGCAGGCGCTATGGTTGAACCCAACCTTTCGGTAAATCGTGGCAGTGGCGCATGGTTTTTCCGCAGTAAAAATATTGTTGCGCAGCACAATGTTGCCATAGGGTCTCGAGGGCACAATGACTCGGCCGGTATGCATGTCGATTTTGGCAATGAAAATGTGCTGGTGCAGTATAACTTTAGTTTTGACAATGAAGGCTACGGGACAGAAATCCTCGGCAAAAATAAAAATGTTATTTGGCGGTACAATATTAGTGTGCATGACGGCACCCGCCTCGTTGGTGTCGAGAGGCCCGAAGGTGGCAAGAGTAGTTTCCCAGGGAAAACCCTATTTGTCAGTGACTATTCAAAGCCCAAACGCATTCAGTCAAAAGATATCTACATCTACAACAACACCTATGTTATTGCCGCTAGTTCTGATCCGCTTGTAGAGCTGAACGGGAGGGACATGCACCTATGGAATAATCTTTTTGTGGTGGATGACGGAGGACGAATGGGTGCAAAAGTGACAGTGGGTTGGCGGGGCGGAAAGGCCCTAGATATGCAGGGTAATGTTTTCTCTGGAGATGTCTCGCCGAACTTTATCCGCCTTGACAGTAACCCTGTTATAGCAGCGATTGGGTTTGACGGTCCACCAGATAAGCCTGAAACCTACGCAGTGGATTCGGCGCAGTTCGGAACTAATAGGACTGGTGTTGCCATAAATCACCCGATATTTCGGGCTTCAGGGAAGGGGATTTTCAGCCATGTGGCTGCAGAGCCTGAGTTCGATATTTTTTATAATGCAATAGGTTCTGGTTTAGATATTGTTGGAGCTGGCTACCGTAATAAGGATCTAGTATTACAGCCATGATTAATTTATTTTGCTTGCAGCAGACCCCGGCGGTTCGTTTTTACCAACTTACTCGACATAAAGTGGCGGGTCTCATCCTACTGGTTTTGCTGGCTAATTCATCGCAGGCCTCAACGTCCCCCAATTTCATTCTAATTCTTGCCGACGATTTTGGTTGGAGCAGTATGTCCACGACAATGGATAACAAGAAGCCGGCGGCGAAGAGCGACTTCTACACCACACCTAACATAGATTCATTGGTGAACGGTGGGCTACGTTTTTCCAATGGTTACGCTGCGTCACCGGTTTGTTCTCCTACTCGCTATAGTATCCAGTTTGGCAAAACACCAGCGCGCCTGCATCGTACCCGTGGAATGGGGAAAAATCGGGTAGATCACAATCAGGTTGGTATTCCTCAAGTACTTAAGTCTATCGACAAAGATTATCGCGCAGCTCATATTGGCAAGTGGCACATCGATGAGGATCCTGCTCGTTATGGCTATGATGTGCACGATGGCATTTCAAAAAATAAAGAGGGCGGTTTTGATAATGATCAAAGCCAGTGGAAGGGTTATGCCGAAGAGGATCCAAAACGGGTCGATTCACTGACTAAGCGTGCAATAGCATTTATGCGTGAGTCGACTGAAAATGAGCAACCATTTTTCTTGCAACTTTCTCACTATGCGGTGCACTCAAGTATTGTTTATAGCGAAGCATCTTTTGCTGACGTTGGACTGCGTAAAAAAGGCAAGTTACATAAGAATCAAGGTTATGCCGCCATGGTTCAAGATATGGATCTTTCTGTTGGTACCTTACTCGCTGCTTATCGGGAACTTGGCCTGGCAGATAACACTTACATCATATTTATCTCAGATAATGGCGGTATGCCAGTACTACCGCAGCAGCCGAATAAAGGAAAACCCTACAAAGCAGGTCTTAATGCACCGCTACTACGCGGGAAATGGGACTTGACCGAGGGTGGTATTCGAGTGCCGTTTGCTATTGTCGGGCCAGGGATTGAGCCAGGCGGGCAGAGTGATACGCCAGTTGTAACCTATGACCTGTTACCTACCTTGGCCGAGCTAGCGGGCTCGGTGGAAGGTTTACCCGCAGATTTAGACGGTGTGAGTCTGCGTCCTCTGCTAGATGATGGTGAGGTGGAAGTGAAGCGGTCCGATGAGGGTCTTGTATTTCACTACCCGCACTTTAACCGGGTGGGATTAAACGAGCCGCACTCGGCGATTCGTTTTGGGGAATTCAAGCTGATCCACTTTCCAGTGTCCGAGCGCAATCTTCTGTTTAATGTGGTTCAAGATGCTGGTGAGAGGACTGATTTGTCTCAACAGCTGCCAGAATTAGTTGTATTACTGAAAAATAAACTAGGGTCTTATCTTGAGCTCGTTGATGCCGAACGGCCGGAGAATACCGAAAGTTGGGTGCGCGCTGGGCAAGAAGGAAAAACGAGAACTCGTCTTTTCGAGCGTTATAAGCAGTAGAGAACTCTTCGTAAGTATGGATCACAACGTATTAATAATTAACACTAAAAATCTAATTGGTGACTGGTAGCATATGAAAAAATCTATAACTCTATTTTCTCTATTTTCGGTATTATCCTGTTTCGTTGTAGGGCAGGAATCACTGCCCTACAAAAATTCTGATCTTGCGGAAGATGTTCGCGTTGATGATTTATTATCCAGAATGACGCTAGTCGAAAAAATTGGTCAGATGTCTCAGTATGTAGGGCCAGAGCATATTGCTCGTTCTGAAAAATATATGAGCCTTGAGGAAATGCAAGCTGGAGATGCCTATGGAATGTATCCTAATCTGCATTCTTCGCAAATTCCAAAGGTTATCAAAGAGGGTAAAGTTGGTTCGTTTTTGCATGTTGTAACGCCACAGGAGGCTAATCGTCTACAGCAATATGCTAGTCAAAGTCGTTTAGGAATACCTTTGATAATAGGTATCGACGCTATTCATGGTAATGGCCTAGTCAAAGGGGCAACTATTTATCCCTCTCCAATAGGGATGGCCAGTAGCTGGAATCTAGATTTAGTGAGACAGTCGAGTATTGAAACAGCACGCGAGGTTCGACTTAATGGCGCACACTGGGCGTTCTCCCCGAATATCGATATAGCAAGAGATCCGCGCTGGGGTCGGGTTGGTGAAACGTTCGGAGAAGACGATTTTTTGGTTGCCGAGATGGGTGTCGCTGTGATCAATGGTCTACAACAGAGCGATTTTTCAGGTGACACTAAGGTCCTCGCAACAGCCAAGCATTTTGTAGCCGGTGGTGATCCGGTCAATGGGCTAAATTTATCGCCTATGGACTTGTCACTCCGTTCGCTGCGTGAAGATCACTTTCCTCCATTTAAACGAGCCGTTGATGCTGGCGTGTTCACGTTTATGGCTGCACACAATGAAGTAAACGGCGTCCCCGCACATGCAAATCATTTTTTACTCACCGATGTACTGCGCGATGAATGGGATTTTCAGGGATTTGTTGTTAGTGACTGGCTAGATGTTGAAAGGCTACAAACTCTGCATCGTACGGCGCCAACCTTCAGTGAAGCGGTATATCAAAGTGTTAGTGCTGGAATTGATATGCATATGCATGGACCTAAGTTTTTGCAGCCACTGGTAAAGTTAGTCAAGGAAGGACGGATACCTGAATCCAGAATAGATGCTGCGGTAAGACCGATGCTCTTAGCTAAGTTTCGTCTGGGCCTGTTTGAGAAAACTCAGGTTGATCCTCGAGCGGCTGAGAACATGATGTTCAACGAGGAGCATAAGCAGACGGCTCTGGATCTTGCGAGACAGAGCATTGTGTTGCTTAAAAATGCCAATGATATATTGCCTTTAACTGCGGGCAAGCGAATTTTTATAACTGGTCCTAACGCCGACAATCATTCGATTATGGGTGATTGGGTGCTGAAGCAGCCTAAGAAAAACATTACTACTGTTGTCGAGGGTTTCAGGGAGGTCGCAAAGGGTGCTACTCAGATTGATTATTTTGATTTAGGCGGCAGTGTGAAACGGATTGAGCGCGACCAGATCGCTAGCGCAGCGATACGAGCTAAGTCTGCCGACGTAGCGATCGTGGTGGTAGGTAGTAATCCGCTGAGATATGACAGGAAAGGTAAAACCTCGGGTGAAAATGTTGCGCGAAGCTCTATCGGACTATTTGGTCAGCAGTTAGACCTAGTGAAAGCTATTCATGCATCAGGTACACCAACCATTGTTGTGCTGGTGAATGGCAGACCGTTGGCAGAGCCCTGGATCGTTGAGAATGTGGCGGCATTGATCGAAGCATGGGAGCCCGGTGCTCAAGGTGGCAAGGCGCTCGCTGAAATTGTCTTTGGTGACGTTAATCCTAGTGGTAAATTACCTATCACCGTTCCTTACAGTGCGGGTCATTTACAGTCGATTTATAACCACAAGCCTAGTGCGTTGATCCGACGGTATGCAGACGCCCCGACTAAAAATTTGCATGAATTCGGTGACGGTTTAAGCTATTCCGATTTTGCATACGGTCAAGCCAGGTTATCGCGGTCTACCATTGGTAAAGATGGTTCGACGACGCTGTCGGTTACCGTACTTAACAAAGGTAAGCGCGCTGGTGATGAAGTAGTTCAGCTTTACATTCGGGATGACTATTCACTGGTGACAAGGCCTGTAAAAGAGCTTAAAGGATTCACGCGTGTATCGCTTGAACCTCGCGAAAAGCGAAAAATTTACTTCGAGATTACTCCGGATATGCTTGCTTACTATGATATTAATATGAATTGGCAGCTAGAGGCTGGGGACTTTACTATTATGGTGGGTGGATCTTCCCGTGATCGCGATCTCGAATTAGTCAAACTCACTGTTCAGTCAGATTAGCAGTCAATCAATAAATTTAAATTGACTACGCCGCACTGAAAGCTCAAAACTTTGTGTATGAGAAGCATTAATAAGGAATTAGTTATGCGAACATTTGTCTTTATCAACAAAAACTGGGTCAGGATTTCCATTTTTCTGTTAGCCGTTGTCAGCATTATTCCATCGGCGCTAGCGGCTACAGGTTCGCCTGAAAAAAAACCGATGAATATCATTTATATACTCACTGATGATCAGCGATATGATGAATTGGGTTTTATGAATCCCGTACTAGATACACCCAATATGGACGAACTTGCGAAAAAAGGCATTCACTTCAAAAATAGCTTTGTCACCACTGCATTGTGTTCCCCGAGTCGAGCGTCTATTTTGACCGGTCAGTATATGCACAGTCATGGTGTAGTTGATAACAACAAGCCTGCCAAGGAGGGTACAGTTTATTTTCCCAGTTATTTGCAGCAAGCGGGCTACCAGACTGCGTTTTTCGGCAAATGGCATATGGGCGGACATCATGATGACCCGCAACCCGGCTTCGATCATTGGCTAAGCTTTGCAGGACAGGGCGATTATTATCCAGAGCGAAAGCGCGATGGAGGATTTAGTCGATTCAACATCAACGGTAAGCATGTTAAGCAGAAGGGCTATATTACAGATGAGCTAACGGACTATACGCTCCAGTGGCTCGCAGACGAGCGCAATACTGACCAACCGTTTTTCGTTTACCTGTCACACAAGGCTGTGCATGCCAATTTTGACCCCGCGGAACGACATCGGGAGCAATACAGCGATGCCAACATCAAGGTACCCGATAGCCAGGCTGACACAGCGGAAAATTATGAAGGTAAACCCATGTGGGTCAAAAACCAGCGTAATAGTTGGCACGGCGTTGACTTTCCTTACCACAGTGAGCTGGACGTACAGGAATACAAGCGACAATACCACCGAGCACTTTCTGCCGTTGATGATAGCTTGGGTCGTATCAATGCTTGGCTGAAAGCCAATAATCTGGAAGAGAATACAGCTGTAATTCTCATGGGTGATAACGGATTCATGTTTGGTGAGCATGGGTTGATCGATAAGCGTAATGCCTATGAGGAGTCTATGCGGGTGCCTCTCGTGGCCTATATTCCAGGGGCCAAGCAAAACCATGTGGTAGAAGAAATGGCAGCGAATATCGACATTGCACCAACTATTCTTGATATTGCGGGTATTAAAGAGAAGCCAGCGCAATTCGCGGGTGCGAGTCTACTACAATTGGCTAAGGGTGAGACCGTCGATGACTGGCGCGATAGCTTACTTTATGAATATTATTGGGAATTCAATTTTCCTAGCACGCCAACAACGTTTGCGATTCGTTCAGACACTTTTAAGCTAATTCAATATCACGGAATCTGGGATACGGACGAACTTTATGATATCGAAAATGATCCCCAGGAAATGGTTAACTTGATTGCAGATCCGCGCTATTTAAATGTCAAACTGAAATTACGCAAAGCTTTGTACAAGCGTCTGGCAGACGGTGGAGAGTATTCTGTTCCCTACACTAAGAAATTCAGCACTGGAGCAGTTTTTCGCCAAGGCGATCGCACAAAAGCGGCCGAATTCCCCGATGCTTGGTTACGTAAAGGGGATGAAAAGGATCTGACAAGGTTTTTTATGCGTGAGAAGAGAGTGAGAAAAACCGTTAATAAGTAACACGGTGTTTAGCTTTTTCAAATCCTTGAAATACAGGGATTGATCTCGTGGTTAATAGAAACCATTGCAAACCCTATAAGTGAGGTTGGAGCGAGGGCAGAAGATACTTGGCTTCTGCTCTCATTACTGTAATCACGAAACCTGAACGGTCGTAGTCGATTTAAGATTGTTGCAGTTGATTGCGGTGATAGTACGAAAAATAGAGGCAGTATCCATAGCAAAGTATACAGACTAAAAATGCAGACTTAAGGCCTGCTATATCGGCAAGACTTCCTGCGATCAGCGTAATGATGGCGCCTCCACATATAGACATACACAGAAGCGCAGAGATTTTTGGCGATGAAGAGTCAGTGTCACGGAGTGTAGTGCTAAATATAAGGGGGAAATGAGCCGAGTTAAAAAACCCGACTGAAATCAACGCAACTGCAGACAGAGGGCCGGTAAAAATAATCGCATTAGTAACTAAAAAGATTGCCATTGCGGAGGCTAGCATCAATATTTTTTCGGGACTGAACCATTTTAATGCCGCCACTCCCGCAAAGCGCCCGAGCATTGCTAGCCCCCAGTAAACAGCAACAAGAGCGGATGCATCAGAGGCCTCTATACCCAGTACGTCTTTTCCCCGCATATAACTAATTAAGAGGCTGCCTATGGTCACTTCGGCGCCTACATAGACAAAAATGGCACCCATACCTAGATGAACCTTTCGTTTTTTTAAAAGTGAAAAGTAAGAGCTAACCCCGGTCTTGTCAGCTGTTTGGATCGTCTTGGACAGCTGCAGCTTCGGCTCGGGTAGAGCTTTTATAGTAAGAGCCAAGATACCAACAAGACTGCCGAGTAATATTGCAAAAGAGACCATAGCTTGAGTACTATTTTCGTGATAAGTTACCTGTTCGCGCCATGATAATAAGTCGATTTGATCAGCTGATAATGTATCTATACTCAATAGAGAGACGGATGCTATAACGGGCGCTATGGTTGTACCGAGCGAGTTAAAAGCCTGCGCAAACATAAGTCTTCGCGGCGCCGTTATTGGGTTGCCGAGGCTAAGTATCATAGGATTAGCCGTTACCTGCAGCACAGCTATGCCACTCGCTATAATAAATATACTGCCTAAAAAAGCGGGATAGAACTGCAACATGACCGATGGGGCAAGTAAGAAAACACCCAGAGCTGTGCATGCCAGACCAATAAAAAGACTCTGTCGGTACCCATAATATTGAATAAATTTACCCGCCGGGATAGGAATAAAAAGGTAAGCAAGGAAAAAGCTAAATTGAATTAACAGTGCTGATGTGTAGGATAAATCGAACATCGATTTTATCCGTGGGATTACCATATCTACAGAGGTAGAGGTAAAGCCCCAACAAAAGAAAACCCCAGGCACCAAAATCCAAATTAACCCGTTATTACGTAGGCCGGATATGTAGCGCTGGAGATCTGCGATCATCTTTTTAGAATTCTCTGATTAATACGATTTAAAAAATTACATCCAATGTCGTAACGGCAGCGTGCTCAGGAAAAACGGTTCAATCTAAGGTTTGTAGATAACGCTATTTAGTGTTATCTCATTTCAAATAGCAAGCTCGACTTCTCTAACAGTATCTGACCTAAAATCGTCCACATTTGATTGGGTTTGTACTGTTATTTGTGAAGATTTATTATTTATATCCATTTTCAGCTTTCCTATTTAGTGTCACTTCGTTAGAATGCGCGCTTGTCGCATAATGAGTGTCGCGATTGTGCTTAGGGTGAGGTTCTAAAGTCCTTTTTACCAGGCAGTTAAAGGGCTTTAAGGCGCGGTCCCTAGGGGATGCAATTTTTAAAAGTGTTACCAGAAGCTTGTCTTCTGCGGGAATAGCTCAGTTGGTAGAGCGGTACCTTGCCAAGGTACAGGTCGC
>OLHM01000394.1_pt1 | contig 14825 bp, 11 predicted proteins | sample 1609611 | NCBI WGS metagenome assembly OLHM01 (sample SAMN05416891, study PRJEB24817) | seawater metagenome | isolation source: Sea water | place: Canada:Atlantic | collected 2013-11 | reverse complement strand
ACCCTGATGTGGTTAACTATTTACAACGCGCTGTGCAAAACGGTGATTATAATGATTATCGTAAATTTGCCGATGAAGTTAATCAGCGTCCAGTAGCCACTATTCGTGACTTATTAAAACTTAGAGATGACTGCGATCCTATTGAACTCGATCAAGTGGAATCTGAAGGCGAAATGTTCAAACGTTTCGATAGTGCCGCGATGTCAATTGGTGCGCTTAGTCCTGAAGCACATGAAGCACTAGCGATTGCTATGAACCGTTTAGGCGGATATTCAAACTCTGGTGAAGGTGGTGAAGATGAACGTCGTTTTGGCACAGTTAAAAACTCGCGAATTAAACAAATTGCCTCAGGCCGTTTTGGTGTAACGCCACATTACTTAGTTAATGCTGATGTATTGCAAATTAAAGTGGCACAAGGGGCAAAACCCGGTGAAGGTGGCCAATTACCTGGCGATAAAGTATCACCATTAATTGCTAAGTTACGGTACTCAGTGCCTGGCGTAACCTTAATTTCTCCGCCACCGCATCATGACATTTACTCTATTGAAGATTTAGCTCAGCTCATTTTTGACTTAAAACAAGTAAATCCAAAAGCCGTGATTTCAGTGAAATTAGTCTCTGGTCCAGGCGTTGGTACTATTGCGTCTGGTGTTGCTAAAGCGTACGCAGACTTCATTACCATTTCAGGTTACGACGGCGGTACTGCAGCTAGCCCACTTACCTCGGTAAAATACGCAGGTTGTCCTTGGGAACTAGGTTTAGCAGAAGCGCATCAATCTTTGGTCACCAATGGCTTGCGACATAAAGTACGCTTACAGGTCGATGGCGGTTTAAAAACGGGTGTTGATATTGTTAAAGCAGCTATTTTAGGTGCCGAGAGCTTCGGTTTTGGTACAGCACCTATGGTCGCGTTAGGTTGTAAGTTCCTGCGTATTTGTCATTTAAACAACTGTGCGACAGGTGTAGCAACACAAGATGAGGTGTTACGCGAGCAGTTCTTTAAAGGCTTACCTGATCAAGTAATGAATTACTTTAAATTTATTGCCCGTGAAGTACGTGAGATCCTTGCCAGTCTTGGCGTAAAAAGTTTAACTGATATTATCGGTAGAACTGACTTATTAGTCCAAATTGATGGACTTACTTCTAAACAGAGCAAGCTTGATCTATCACCAATAATCGCGCCGGTTATTGCTGGTGACAATACCGCACTTCATCAAACAGAGGAAAATACAGCCTTTGATAAAGGTCAGTTAAATCAGAAGATTTTAGCTGCCGCTAGTGATGCTGTGTCTTATAGCAAAGGTGGAGAATACCGCTTTACCATTCAAAATACTGATCGCTCTGTCGGAGCAACATTATCTGGTGAAATTGCGCGTCATCATGGCGATCAAGGTATGGCTTCATCCCCTATTACCGTGCACTTATCTGGCACTGCTGGGCAAAGTTTTGGTGTTTGGAACGCTGGCGGCTTAAACATGATTTTGACCGGTGATGCCAATGATTATGTCGGTAAAGGTATGGCGGGTGGTAAACTGACAATAAAACCACCTGTTGGTGTTGAGTATGCTAGCCATAAAACAATGATCATGGGTAATACTTGTCTGTATGGTGCTACTGGCGGTAAGTTATTCTCTTCAGGCCGCGCTGGTGAACGCTTTGCTGTACGCAACTCAGGTTGCCATGCCGTTATTGAAGGCACTGGTGATCATGCTTGTGAGTACATGACTGGTGGTATAGTTACTATACTAGGAGATACAGGTGTTAACTTTGGTGCAGGCATGACTGGTGGTTTCGCATACGTATTAGATGAAACAGGTGACTTAGATGTTCGCCTGAACAAAGAGTCTATCGAAATGCTGGCTATTGAAGACTTAACCATTCACCAAGAACATTTACGTGGCATTATCAATCAACATTTTGAAGAAACGGGTAGCTTACGCGCCCATGAAATGCTTCATGACTTTGATCGATATGCCCCATTATTTAAACTGATTAAACCGACAGCTACCGATGTAAAGACCTTATTAGGTCACCGTAGTCGTTCAAGTGCTGAACTTCGTGTCCAAGCACAATAATTGGTAAGAATTGAGGATTTAAATAATGAGCAAAAATGTTTATCAATTTATTGATGTAAAACGCATAGACCCAGCAAAGAAGTCGATTAGTGAACGTAAAATCAACTTCGTTGAAATTTACCAACCTATGGGTAATGAACAAAGTGCGGGTCAAGCTGACCGCTGCCTAGACTGCGGTAACCCCTATTGTGAGTGGAAATGCCCCGTGCATAACTACATTCCACAATGGCTTGAATTAGTCACTGAGAATCGTATCTTTGAAGCGGCTGATTTATGTCATGAAACCAATAGCTTACCTGAAATGTGTGGTCGAGTTTGTCCACAAGATAGATTGTGTGAATCGGCTTGTACCTTAAACGATGAATTTGGTGCAGTAACCATAGGTAATATTGAAAAACATATTACTGATACTGCTATTGCGCAGGGTTGGAAGCCTGATTTATCTCACGTAGTAAAAACAGGTAAACGTGTTGCGGTAATTGGTGCTGGCCCTGCAGGTATCGCCTGTGCTGACGTATTAACTCGTAACGGTGTTGATGTTGTTGTTTATGACAGACACGCGCAGATTGGTGGCTTACTTACTTTTGGTATTCCATCATTCAAATTAGAAAAAGATGTTATTCAAACTCGCCGTGAAATTTTAGAAGGCATGGGCATAGAGTTTCGCTTAAATATTAATGTCGGAACAGATATTAGCTTTAAAGACATCAGTGAAGAATATGATGCTGTCTTCCTAGGCTTAGGTACTTATAAGGATATGAGTGGTGGCTTTGACAATGAAGAAGCTAAAGGCGTTTATAATGCATTAGATTTCTTAATTGGTAATACGCAGAATTTAATGGGCATCACTAAAGCGGATAATGCTCAAGTTAAACCTTATGTAAATTTCAAAGATAAAAAAGTCATTGTATTAGGTGGTGGTGATACTGCCATGGATTGTGTCCGTACCTCTATTAGGCAAGATGCAACAAGCGTGACTTGTGCATATCGTCGCGATGAAGCGAACATGCCAGGCTCGCCACGCGAAGTTCAAAATGCCAAAGAAGAAGGCGTGAAATTTGAGTTTAACCTTCAACCGCTAGATATAGCTGTTGATGAACAAGGTATTGCCATAGGAGTTAAGTTTGTTAAAACTCAACTCGGCTCTCCTGATGCTAACGGTAGACGCAACCCTGAGCCGATCCCTGACAGTACATTTGTCATGGAAGCCGATGCCATTGTTATCGCTTTTGGCTTTTTACCTAGCCCTCCTCAATGGATGATAGACGCTGGTGTAGAGTTAGACTCTCGTGGCCGTGTTGTTGCTATGGACAGCTCTGATTTTGCTCTGCAAACAAGCAAAAAAAATGTCTTCGCTGGTGGTGATATGGTGCTTGGTTCTGACTTAGTCGTCACTGCTATTGATCAAGGTCGAAAAGCAGCGATTGGTATATTAGATTACGTAACTCAGTAGTTAACAGTAAGATAAATAATCCACAGTAAAAACTCGAAAAGCTGCACGTTTATAACGTGCAGCTTTTTTATTGTCTCCATGCAGCTGTAAGCTCAATCACAGTAAGGCTCCAACTCACAGAAATTCCTTAAGTATCAATTGGAAACTATTATCGACTTCTCATACGATAAATAATAAACCCAGTCTAATGATAAGGAAAAATATTAGTGACTAAAATTAATCCCAGAGCCCATGATAAATAAAGATAATTTCATCAATAGAAGGCTCAATAGGATTATTCGCTGGTGAACCTGAAGCCAATGCCTGTTCGGCCATCGTATGACAAACCTTAAAAAATTCATCACGCTTAATACCAAACTCTAGTGGCGTTGGTACTGCTAATTCTTCATTCAACGCACGAAGCTCAGTTAATAGTTTCTGATTAGCTTCATCATTATTATCTTGGTCCGTTGCAATACCCATTGCTCTAGCACAATCAGCATAACGTGTTGGTGCAGCAGAAATTGAAAAGGCAGTGACACTAGGCAATAACATCGCATTAGATAAACCATGAGGAACATGAAAAAAAGCACCAATAGGGCGACTCATGCCATGCACTAACGCCACCGATGCACTAGAGAATGCAATACCCGCCAAAGTTGCTCCTAGCATCATGGCTTCACGCGCTTTTTCATCATTACCATTATTATATACTTTGCGTAAATTTGGCCCTATTAACTTAATTGCGGCAATCGCTTGGCTATCGCTATAGGCATTAGCTTTCTTACTAACATAGGCTTCCATAGCATGTGTTAGGGCATCTATACCCGTATCAGCCGTTGTTCGAGGCGGAAGACTCATCGTTAACTGATAATCAACCAACGCAGCTACCGGCATAAACCCGATACCGACACACAACATTTTCTCGTCATTGGTTTCATCGGTGATAATAGTGAATTTAGTGACTTCAGATCCAGTGCCAGCCGTAGTAGGTATTGCGATAAGAGGCAAACCTTGTTCAGTGACCATGCGTGGAAAACGATAATCCTGCATCACGCCACCATATTTAGCCAAAATAGCAATGGCTTTAGCGCTATCAATTGGGCTGCCTCCACCTAACGCAACAATACAGTCATAATCACCGTTTTTTACTGTCGTAACACCAGTCTGAATAGAGGCTACTGTCGGCTCTGGTACCGTATCGTCAAAAACATCACAAGCTATATCACGCTGTTGTAATACTGCTTGGATAGTACTGGCGTAACCCAGTTTAACCATCATTTTGTCAGTAACAATTAAAGCGCGATTACAGTGTAGACTAGCTAATATATTAGGTAATTCAAGACTGGCACCATAACCAACCTGCATAATGCGTGGCAATATAATTTGCGAAGACATAGCAATAGTTCCTTATTGAAAGTTCTACTATTTAAGATGTGGATATTTAACAATTAAGGTTAACAATACACTAGGGCATAGGCTATTTAATACTCTAACACCAAAAAATAATCAATGAAGCAGTGAGGCCTAATGAAATATCACACTAAATAATTCAATAATGAAGCCGACTCCTTTCACTAGATTCTGCAAGTACCTGCCAAGGTTTATAGCTTATCCTATCTTATTCATTGTCTGTCTGAATGGGACTAATGATCATCCTAAGGTAATGTAATAATTATAGGAAAATCAGGCGATTTAAAAGAAGGTACTTTGTTTAACTTAATGAACTAAGTGGTAATATCAGGTAATTTATATGGTTATTATGCTATTGGATTGAATCAACCATTCATTGAAGGAAGTGTAACTGTAGATAGTGATAAAACAGGTAGTAATTTGAACATTAATTATAGCTATTATTTATAAGGACACTGCTTAAATTCGCACTTTATTCAATCCTTTACACAGTGCCTATATAAAGGATTGGTACTCCAAATCTAGCAATTCGAAAGATTAACTAAGCTCTAACGACTATAAACACAAAAATCTAGAGTATGGATATTCTTTTCATCACTAAACCTAAGGTCACTACTTATTTTTTGCCAACTACCATCGTCATAATTAGGAAATTGAGTATCACCATCAATTGCCGCTTTAATATGAGTGACATATAAACGATCGGCTTTCGGTAAGCAATGCGCATAAATTGCGCCCCCGCCAATTACCATTATCTCTTCAACGCCCTCACTACCGTCACTGCCATCAACTAAAGCCAGTGCTTGCTCCACTGAAGTTACGCTATCAATTCCATTAGCTTGATAACTTTCATCACGAGAAATGACAATATTACGTCGTCCTGGTAAAGGTCTACCAATGGATTCAAACGTTTTACGTCCCATGATAATAGGCTTACCTAAGGTAACCTTTTTGAAATAGGCTAAATCTGCTGGCAAGTGCCAAGGCATGTCATTATCTTTGCCAATTATATTGTTATCAGCCGTCGCAACTATCATTGATAAAATGGTCATACAAAACTCTCAAAATTATTTTCTATATTATCGCTAAAAACAAGACAAAAAAAAGCACTTGTTTATAAAAATAAACAAGTGCTCAATATCAGCAGGTAATGTATGGACGATATTCTACTTCAACATAGTAATTATCATTCACCACTGTAATATTTATATGTTTTGAACCAAAAATAATAACCAATATTTACAATGACCTAGATTATTATAATTTTTTATGACGATTGTTTAATAAAGTTGAAATAAATTCACTAGGCTCTCAACTTCATTTTAAAATAGAAAGTGATTAATAAATACTTAGCTCAGATGACAGCTTTAGAGCAGCTTTCACTTAAGTTAATTAATACTCCATCCCTTAGTGAGTATACTTGGTCAGCCATATTAATTGTTTCTTGCCTATGAGCAATCATGATTTTTGTAATGGGTAAATGTTGAATCTGTTCACTAATATTCGTTTCATTGTCTTTGTCTAAATGGCTAGTCGCTTCATCCATAAATAACACACAAGGCGATTGATACAAAGCGCGAGCGAGTAGTAATCGCTGAATTTGACCACCAGATAAATTAGATCCCATATCCCCTACAAGAGAGTTATAACCCATCGTCATTTTATTGATATCATCATGAATGACAGCTAGCTGAGCACATTGTTCTATTTTTAAATAATTTGACTGAGGATCAAAAAAACTAATATTATCAGCAATAGAGCCAGCTAGGAGCGTATCATCTTGCATTACAGCCGCTATTTTCTTACGGTAATTTTTAAGCCCAATCTGAGTAATATCTTTACCATCAAGCAGCACTTTACCTGAAGAGGGTTGTAATAAACCAAGCATAATTTTCATTAGGGTTGTTTTACCGGATCCTGACGGACCAGTGATAGCAATTGACTCTCCAGCATTTAATGACAAGTTAACATTATTTAATATTGGCGATTGTTCATCACTATAGCTAAAACAGATATTTTCCAACATTAGTTGCCCCTTTGGTTCATCAGTAAAAGTTGCTTCACCTTCTCGGTTAGCTTCTTGCTTTGTTAAGGCAATATCTGCAATACGGTCAAGGTGTAAACGCATCATTTTAAATTGAATTATTTGTTCAATTAAATTCGCAAATCTCTCCGTTAATTGGCCTTTATAGGCGATAAAAGCCAATACCATACCTACTGACAAACTATTAGCCATTACCATTAAGGCGGCAAAATAAATTACCAATACATTTTCTAAACCAAACAAGAGTTTATTGAACGACTCAAAACTAATATTTAAACGACCTAAACGGATTTCACTATTAATGACTTCAGCATAACGATTTTGCCAAATACCTTGACGTTGTGATTCATTGCCAAAGAGCTTGATGGTTTGCATACCACGAATATTCTCTAAAAAATTTGACTGCTCTTTGGCAGAACTCTGAATCATCTCTTCAGTGGCTTGATGCAACGGTCGATATAAAGCTAAACGCACTATGGTATATAATACTATTGCACAAAGTACCACAGCAGTGAGTTTCAAAGAATATAGCGCCATCATTATTAAAACGGTAATAGACATAACTCCATCGACTAACGTTTCAACAAAACCTGTGGTTATACGCTCCCGTATTTGAGCAAGAGAACCAAAACGAGAAACAATGTCCCCTATATGTCGAGACTCAAAATAGTTCATTGGCAAGCGTAATAAATGCCTAAGTAAGTTCACGCCCATCTGCATATTAAGTAAGCTAGAAAGGCGTAATATCAACCAACTACGCACAGCATTAGTCACCACAGATATAATAGCAATTAATGCAAAACCGATTGCTAATACGGTAAGCAAAGGTTTATCAAAACTGATTAAAACCTCGTCCACAACCCATTGCATATAATACGGGGTCATTAAGACAAATAATTGTAAAACAACAGACAAAACAATCAGTTTTACCAACCCAGCCTTTAAGCCTGACATTGAACTCCACAATTGAGTAAGTTTCATTTGGCTTTGTTCTTGTTTTACTTCAAACTTATTGGTTGGTGTTAACTCCAAACAAATGCCAGTAAAATGTTTACTAAATCCTTCGGTATTTAGAGTGCGTTTTCCAACGGCAGGGTCATTAATGGAAAATTTGGCTGATTGCCCTTTGCCTGCTACTTTTGTTAAGACAACAAAGTGATTTAAATCCCAATGTAAAATGCAAGGCGTAGCGAGTTTATGCGCTTCATCTATAGGACATTGTAATGCTCGACTAGCTAACCCTAAACTATCACCTAACTCAATGAGTTGTTGAAGGTTCATACCTTTCAGACTGGCAGGAAATCGCTTTCGCATAGCTGGCATATCAAGCTGATGACCATGATAACTTGCCACCATAGCCATAGAGGCGAGGCCGCATTCTGCTATTTCAGATTGAAGGATAAGAGGGGTTACTTTAACAATCGAAAAATTCAAGTTTTGGGGTTGTGATAATGTTGACATATATTTTTTAACTTATGGTAAGCAGTTAATAGCAACCACAATTATTTTTTCAAATAAAACGGTTTAAAAACATAAGAAGCAACTGCGTAGGAGCAACCGATACCAATTGCCATAATTGGTAATAATTGAATTTCAGTTGCCTTTAATAAATAACCAAAAACAAATAAAAGTAGTAAAGTAAATATTATACAAACCGAAATTTTTCCAAAGATAATCAATAAATGTTTCTTTAAAGGTAAGTCATATTTTTTTTTCCAACGCTCTTCAAGCACTAAGTAAGTAATAACACCAAAGATTGGAAGTAAATAATCTAATATTTCAAGCATAGAAATTTCTCATTTAAAAGTCTGCTTATATTGATAAGCAGACTTAATTACTTATTTAAAAATACTTCTTATACAGTTTTGCTCCTAAGCTACCCAAAGCAGCACCGACTAAAAATGCTCCTAGTAGACCACCATGTACTTGCTCAATTTCTCTTGTTTCTAATTCTCTCATCATAAGCTCCTAATACTCAGACAACCAGCCCAAAAGAGCCCCTAAACTTCCCGTAACAATTCTCGCACCATATTTTCGAACTACATAGCCCGCGACTAAGGCTGGTATCAGCCCACCATTTACTTGCCCAATTTCATTTACGTTTAACTCACGCATGATGCTATACTCCATTTGTCCGACAACTTTCGTCGGATTGTTAAATGCTGACTCAATCATTTGAATCAGCGGTTAATATGGTTGGCTTAGTTGTTCTCGCTAAAGTTTCACTAAAGTCAGCCACTCCATTTTACAACAAGGTGATTGCTACTAGACAAGTGCCTCATCAGAAAAATTCTCATTATTATTTATTCTCTTTATATTCAAGATTAACTTACTCGACCTTTTAAACTGTAAATAGGCTCTAACAGCCACTCAATTAACGTTCGTTGCTCTAGCATAATGTCGGCCTCAAATAGCATACCGCTTTTTAAATCAAACGCTTTACCAAAAGCCTCCATTTGTTGCTGATTTAACTTTGCACGTAACCGATAAACAGGCTCTTGTAATGAAATTGGAAGTTGAACTTCATTTGGCGATATCAATGTTTGGTCTATACGGGTAATTTCACTGTTGATAAACCCAAAACGTTGATAAGGAAAAGCATCAAAACGTAAACGGGTATTATTACCCACTTGAATAAAACCAGCAGATCGTGTTGGCAGTAACAACTCAGCGATAAGTTCAGAGCCTTCAGGTAAGATGTGCAATAGCGGTTTAGATTGTGCTTTTGATTGCGATAAGGTTTCACCTTCGACTACTTGAACACCCGTTACCACCCCACTATTACTGGCAGTAATAGTATATTTATAATTACTCGCTACTTGCGCTAATTGACGTTGAAGATCTGCTTGTTGGCGTTTAAGGCTGTTAATACGTAAAGTATATTGCTGAGGAATATTTTTAATATTAAAGGTAAGCTGATTTAATTGATTTTGATGCTGAAGTAACAGGCGGGCTATATTTTGTTTTTCTTGTTTAGCTTCAAGTAGAGCTTGCTGTTGGCGATCTTTTTCTAAGTTAGATACATAACCATTTTTGTTAAGTTGATTGAAATCTAACTGTTGCTCACTCAACAGTGTTAACTTTTCATCGGCCAATGCTAGCTGGTCTTCCAGTGCAACTTTTTCATTATCTAACGCTATATTTTGATCTTGGAGATTAGATAATTCTTGTATTTTCAAGGCTTGATGTTGCGAGACTTCATCAATTAGTAAATTTGTTTGAGCATTCAGTTGTTTGGCAAGCTGTGTGCTTAAATCAACACCATTGCTATTGTTTTGTTGAACGATGATAGTCGCAAGTGATTGACCTTTAACAACCTTATCTCCTTCTTTTACCCACAATTTTTCTATGGTGCCGCCTTGATTAGCAAAACTTTTAATCACACCTTTATTTGGCATTAAAAAACCACGGACGGTTTCTTTACGAGAGTATTCGGCACTAAAAAGGAAGGTCACAATACCAATAGCAATTGAGACTAAAATTAATACAGTTAGCTTGATAGATAATGGTTGAGCTAAGGTAATAGTACCTGTTAAACGCTCATTTTGATGGGAAATAGCTTCCTTTCTAAAAAGTGACATATCAATCCTTTGAATATGTAGTCGATAAAGTTACATCTATTAAAAAACCTCGTCTAATAGTAATATTAGCTAAAAATAAATATAAATAAAGTAAGATTTATAGAAAAATAAAACTTGTAAATAAAGAGATTTAGTATCAATAACTTAAAATAATAAATATTTTTTAATATTTAAAACCGATTCCCAAGTCGATTCGAATCAGAGTTAAATCGGCTAGACACAAGACAAAAAAAAGCACTTGTTTATAAAAATAAACAAGTGCTTCGTATCAACATGGTATGTTACTGACGATATTCTACTTCAACATCGTAATCATCTTCATCCCAGTCGTCGTCATCTAAGTCATCACCTAAAGTATGAGCAGCGATGGTTTCTTCATGATAAGTATCCCATTTAAACTCAACGGTTTTACCATCAATCACTTCTTCTTCTTCAGGCGGTAATTCTTCAATAAAAGTCATCACTTTTTGTGTTAACTCTTTAGTACCTGAACGATTAAAGGCAGAGATGCTATGTACTTCACCTTTCCAATCAAGACCAGCTAGAATAGCGTCAGTAATTTCTTTCGCTTCTTCTTCAAGTACTAAATCAAGTTTATTGAAGACAACCCAACGAGGCTTTCCAGCTAGTTTTTCATTATGCTGTTCTAGCTCGCTGATAATTACTTTAGCGTTCTCTAATGGGTCTGAGCCATCAACAGGCATAATATCAATAACGTGTAGTAATATACGACAACGTTCAAGATGCTTTAAGAATTGTGTTCCTAAACCTGCACCGTCTGCTGCGCCTTCGATAATCCCAGGGATATCGGCAATAACAAAACTACGCTGTGTATCTAAACGCACTACACCTAAATTAGGTACTAAGGTAGTGAATGGGTAATCAGCTACTTTAGGTGTTGCTGCTGAAACGCTGCGTATTAAGGTAGACTTACCTGCATTTGGTAGACCTAATAGGCCAACATCAGCAAGTAACAATAACTCTAATTTAAGGCTACGAATTTCACCAGGCGTACCATCAGTTCTTTGGCGAGGTGAACGGTTAGTACTACTTTTAAAGCGTAAGTTACCTAAACCATGCCAACCACCTTTAGCAACAAGTAGCTTTTGACCTTTAAACGTTAAGTCACCAATTTGCTCACCGGTGTCTTGATCGATAGCGCGTGTTCCGACAGGTACTTTTAATACCAAGTCGTCAGAGCCTTTACCCGTACAGTTTTGTGGTTGACCATTTTGGCCACGCTTCGCACGATGGAAACGTTCAAAACGATAATCGATTAAGGTATTTAAGCCTTCGTCAGCGATTAAGTATACATCGCCGCCATCGCCGCCATCACCACCATTAGGGCCGCCATACTCAATAAATTTTTCTTTACGAAAACTGACACAGCCGTTGCCGCCATCGCCCGCTTCAACTCTGATCTCAACTTCATCAACAAATTTCATGGAATCTCAATAACCCTAATATGGTAATTCTTGTTCAATTATCGCTAGTATAAACTATTTTTGACCGACTAAAAATGAATCTCTACTCAGTCAAAAAAAAACTAAAAAAAAACCTCGCTAAGAAGCGAGGTTTTTAGGAATCTAAGTTCTTATTAGTCAGCGATGATGCTAACGAACTTACGACTCTTTGGACCTTTCACTTCAAATTGTACTTTACCGTCAGATAAAGCAAATAAAGTATGATCTTTACCGATACCCATGTTGCTACCAGCGTGGAAACGAGTACCACGTTGACGAACAATAATGTTACCAGCTAAAACAGATTCGCCACCAAAGCGTTTAACACCTAGGCGTTTCGCTTCTGAATCGCGACCATTTCGAGTACTACCCGCAGCTTTCTTATGTGCCATGTCTAAATGCTCCTATTAGCCGTTAATACCAGTAATTTTCACTTCAGTGAACCATTGACGATGGCCCGCTTGTTTACGTGAATGCTTACGACGTTTAAATTTAACGATAGTAACTTTAGGAGCACGAGCTTGTGTAACAACCTCAGCAACTACTTTACCACCAGCAACGTAAGGCGCGCCTACATTGATGTTGTCGCCATTAGCGATCATTAAAACGTTATCAAATTCTACTGTTGCGCCTACTTCAAGCTCAAGCTTTTCTAGACGAACTGTTTGTCCTTCGGTTACACGATGCTGTTTACCACCGCTTTGGAATACCGCGTACATAGCTACTCCGTACTGCGTCATTATATATGTGACGCTAATTTTAAAAAATATAGGTCGCGAATTCTACTCGAAGAAACTACCTAGGGCAAGTCTAAAAGTGATCATTTATTAACTTTATTGGCCATTTATGCTTTTTAATTACTTTTACCCTAACAAATTAGAACAAAGCCGCCAGAAAGCTACTTTTGCTCAAAATTTAGTGTAAACTTTCCGATATCAAATAATTGAATACGTTTAATTATTAACTAATCAAATAGCTAAAGAAAAAGTGGTATGAACAATAAAGAAAATATTAAAGCAATACAGGCATTAGCGCAAAGCGATATGACAGCAGTAAATGATCTTATTTATGATCAATTACAATCAGATGTCGCACTCATTAATCAACTCGGTATATACATTGTTAACGGTGGCGGTAAGCGTATGCGCCCTATGTTAACAGTGCTTGCTGCTCGAGCATTCGCATACCAAGGTGAAAAACATTGGGAAATTGCGGCAATTATTGAGTTTATTCATACAGCAACTTTACTCCATGACGACGTGGTTGATGAGTCAAATATGCGTCGTGGCAGAGAAACAGCCAATGCGTTATTTGGCAATAGCGCCAGCGTATTAGTTGGTGATTTTCTTTATACTCGCTCCTTTCAAATGATGACTAAATTGGGCGATATGCGCATTATGGATATTTTATCTGAGGCGACTAATATAGTTGCTGAAGGTGAAGTATTACAGTTAATGAACTGTAATGATGCAAGCACTACCGAAGAAAGTTATATGCAGGTCATTTACTGTAAAACAGCTAAATTATTTGAAGCCGCAACTCGTCTTGCTGCCGTAATAGCTAAGCAAGATGCAAAAATAGAACAAGCGATGGCTGATTATGGCAAGTACTTAGGTACTGCATTCCAATTAGTTGATGACATTATGGACTATACCGCCGATGCTAAAGAGATGGGCAAAAATGTCGGTGATGACCTTGCAGAGGGTAAACCAACGCTACCTTTGTTATATGCTATGAAGCACGGTAATGAAGCTCAACAAAAATTAATAAAAGAAGCTATTGAACTTGGTAATGGCATGGATAACCTTGAGTTAATCCTTGAAGCGATGGAAGAAACTGGTTCTTTACGTTATACCCAAAAGCAAGCTGAAATTGAAGCTGATAAAGCCATCAAGTCACTCAGCGTCATTGCAGATAGTGAACACAAAGAAGCACTTATTTCTTTAGCACATATCGCTGCTAATCGAAGCCATTAATATTGTAATCATCATGAATTAAATATTTAATTCGCTCTCAAATTTAGCACATAAAAAAACGCTGTTATCAATCGATAACAGCGTTTTTTGTTGTCGGTTTTAAGGCTGCTTAGCTAGCCATAAAATCAACACCTTCTTGAATATCTTTTTTCAAGGTAGCAAGCATGTCTTCTTTAGCTTTTTGTTCAAAAGCACTTAACTCACCGTAAGGTAAAATTTCACTTACACCGTTAACGCCTAAACGTACAGGTTGTGCGAAAAACTGTGCATCAGCACCGTTACCTTCAACATAAGCGTAATCTACAACATCTTCACCTTGTAGGCCTTTAACTAAAGACATACAAAAACGTGCTGCTGCTGCGCCCATTGAAAGTGTAGCTGAACCGCCACCCGCTTTAGCTTCAACTACTTCAGTACCTGCATTCTGGATGCGAGGAGTAAGTGCTGCAACTTCTTCATCTGAGAAAGTAGCGCCTTCAACTTGAGATAGTAATGGTAAAATAGTTGTGCCTGAGTGACCACCAATAACTGGTACTTTAACAGTAGCAACATCTAAGCCTTTAAGTTCAGCAACAAAAGCTTCACTACGGATAACATCTAATGTAGTAACACCGAAAAGACGAGCTGCATCATAAGTGCCCGCTTTTTTGAATACTTCAGCAACAATTGGAACAGTGCCGTTAACTGGGTTAGTAATAACACCAACTAATGCTTTAGGACAGCTAGCAACAATGCCTTCAGCCAATACTTTAATAATACCAGCATTTACGTTGAATAAATCAGCACGGTCCATACCTGGCTTACGCGGCATACCAGCTGGGATTAAAACGATATCAGCACC
>OLHM01000390.1_pt1 | contig 15000 bp, 12 predicted proteins | sample 1609611 | NCBI WGS metagenome assembly OLHM01 (sample SAMN05416891, study PRJEB24817) | seawater metagenome | isolation source: Sea water | place: Canada:Atlantic | collected 2013-11 | reverse complement strand
GGTTCATTTGTATATAGCGCTTTTAAGTCAGCTAATTGAGCAGTGTCATCTGCCGTTGGATACGCCCAAAGACCGACTGAAACACGTGCGGTTATCGCGTCATTCTTTTGTGCTTTAAGCCACGTTGTATGATCATCTCTTTTCCAAAAGCTTCTCGCATCACTGATTGAAGTAATGCCATGTTTAGCTAACTCAGGTAAGGTAAATTCAATTAGACCATCGTAATCTTTTTGCAAACTTTCACTGGTTGGCGCCATTGCGATATCCATTACCATATTGCCGGCATTATCAATTAATATGCCGTTCAATTCACCCGTGTTTTCATCGCGTAAAATTCTCCCTCCTGTCGGGTGTGGAGAATCTTTAGTAAAACCTGCTAATGCTAGTGCGGCAGAGTTTACCCACATAGAATGAGAGGTTTGTTCCATGATAATAACGGGGCGATCAGATACTGCCTCATCAATTATAGCTAAAGGTGAACGCGCTGAATCAAGCAAGGTAAAGATAGAATGACCAAACCCTATTAACCATCCTTTACCTGGGTTTGCTAGTGATGCTTTTTTAATACTTGCGATAAAATTTTCAGAGTTTGTTTCATCTACACTGATTGCAAATTGCGTATTTTCAGACGCTGATTCAATCGGATGCATATGCACATCATGAAACCCAGGCATCATCATCTTTCCAGATAAGTCGGTCACTTTAGTTGACGAATCAACATAGTCTTGTACTTCATCATTACTACCCACAAAAATAATTTTATTGTCTTTTACTGCAACAGCATCAGCCCATTCTTGTTGATCGTTTACCGTATAAACTTTGCCATTTTTATAAACTTGAGTAGCGATTTCGCTTGTTGGGTTTGTTGTTTTCGGCGCTGTAGTTGTACCCTCATTTTCAGAGCCTGAGCTACCGCAGCCTGCTAATAGTAAGCTTGATACCATCAGCGTTGCGATGATTGACGCTCCATTTCTACTTAATTTATTCATTTAGGCATTTCCCACAATAATTAGTTAATTCATTTTCTGGTGAACAGTCTAATCAATGTTAGGTAACCAAAAGGTAACGGACCAAGCTTTGCCATGTGGTAACCTTAGCAAGTATAGTGACCTTCCACTATTTAGAGAGGTGCATAGCATCTATTTTACAACCCATCACAAGGCTGAATTATGCTGATATTGTTAGTTGAAGATGAGTCAGATCTTGCTGAATTGACGATTGATTTTCTAGAAACTCTTAACATTGAATGTGACTATGCATTTGATGGCGCCAATGCACTAACCTTGATAGAGAAAAACCATTACGACGTTATTGTACTTGATGTAAATATGCCTCGAATGGACGGCTTTGCAGTCTGTGAAAAAGTCAGATCTCTGGGTAATTCTACGCCTATTATTTTTCTAACTGCTCACGATAGTTTGGCTGACAAGCTCAATGGTTTCTCTCTCGGTGCTGATGACTATTTAACTAAACCTTTTGAACTGGAAGAGCTGGCAGTTAGGATTAAAGTACTCGCAAAACGTGAAACTAAAGCAGCAATACCTAAGCTATTTTCTTTAAATACCTTAACAATAGATTATCAACAACGCAGTGTTAGTCGGTCAGATCGTTTAATCGCCCTGTCTCCTACCCAATGGCAGTTATTGCTATTACTTGCTAAGAACAGCCCTAATATTGTTGATCGTATAACCATAGAAGATAAAATATGGCCCGATCAAACCCCCACTAAAGATATGCTGAAAACGTTAATATTTAGATTGCGAAACTTAGTCGACAATGCCGATGAACCTAAGTTAGTTCATACCGTTCGTGGTGCTGGTATTTCATTAAAAGAACTATAAAAGTGACCAAGATAAAAATAAATGTACCTCAGAAAAATAATGGATAATTCCTATGATTAGTCAGTCCAAACATTCATTACATCGATTCTTAAATCAACGCTATTTGGCCATTTTAGTTTTATTAATCATGGTGTTTAGTGCCGTAATTGTATTTATGCGTTATAGCGCTATGGACGATACTACCGATTATTATATGTATTACGATGCGCAAGTATTGAGTGAGTATTATCAAGTAACGGATGATATTATTGAATTTGATGCTGGACGAAAAGAGTATTACTGGGGCGTAAAGCGTTTACCTAAACGCTATCAATTATTGTTAGAAATTAATGACGATCAAAATAACCTAGCACTCGATGAAAGCCACATCTACAAATTGGCAGATAAAGTAATCTATATCTTGCCTTATTACTCGGTTGAAAAAGCTGAAATACTCTTTGTACTGCATTTATTTGACCTAAAAGATGAGGCCATATTTTATCAGTCTTGGCAGAATGCTTTTATCTTATTAATCAGCTTACTTTTATTATTAGTGATTTTTTATAGTTTACATACTAACAGGCAGATAACCCGACAAATGGCCGATTTTTCATTGTGGATTCAGTCAATGAGTCGCCTTGAGTTCAGCGAATTACAACAACAAAAAACACCTGAATCATTAAGTTTTGAAGAGTTAGTAAATAGCGCTAATTTTTTGCAATCAAGCCTATTAACTCAATATGAACTGCAACATAAAGAACAAGCACTATTAACCCGAGAAAAGCATTTCCTTAGCAGTTTAAGCCATGAGTTAAGAACACCTATGGCCATTATGGCAGCAGCATTGACGTTATTAAATAGCAGTGATGCGATAACCGCTGAGGACAAAAACAAGTTAGTGAAGTTGAATAAGGCTCATCTGACGATGAAACAACTGACAAATACTTTATTGCAACTTTGGCGCGGACAACAAGAGTTAACTCATCAAAAACAAGTAACGCATGCACTACAAAATAAAGTTTTTCTATTAGATGAATTAGTCGAAAATTCAGTGTTGGCTTGCAAGGAACATTTTTCTAAACGAAAGCTCTCCTTTACAGTAAGTATGCAAGGTAATACTCGTTTATTTGGTCAATTGGAATTAGCCGATATCCTAATCACTAATTTACTTCGAAATGCCTGTCAATACAGTATATCGGGTAGGATAAATGTTGATATAAGTGACCGTACTTTGCTCATTGAAAATGACATTGTAGCGGTCAGTGCAGCAGAGAAAAAAATGTCACAGCTTGAAGAGTCAGGTGTTACTTACGGTTATGGCTTGGGGCTGTTTTTGGCTGAAACCATTTGCCAACAACAGCAATGGCAGTTAAAAACCACTTCAAATGCACAAAACTTCACTGTAGAAGTGATTTTTCAAGATGCGCCTAATTAACCAAACTAAGGCTAACAGAGCGAGTGAGCGAAGGTTTGGATACCTCACTCACATTCGTTGAGTTATTACGCTAAACAACCAATCACTTAGTTTGTTATTGCTGGATAAATTTTTGCTTTATCAATATACCATCGTCTAACCACTTAAGTAGATAATCTAAAACGAGTGGACTTGCTTGCTCTTCAGTCACTTCTTGCAGTAAAAAATCACATAAATCGGCAAAACTTGCGCCATTTAATATCATATTAATAAGGTCATATTCTTGCGCTGGTAAAGAACGAAATTGCGTTAAACGATCGTTATTACGCCAAAGTAACCAATCACTGTGTTGCTCTTTTGCTGGCTCTGGCGATTGTTCTTGTTTTAGTGCCTGCCATGTTTCTACACTGTTGTACTTAAAGTGAGCTAATTGAACACTTGGATGAAAACGGAACACTAATTCAGGCCATTGCTCAGGTGGTATTTTACTGAGTAAATCACGAGTAAATCGCTCAGCATCGGCGGCATCAAATGCAACCATCAATAAGCGTTCAAAATGAGCCAGTTCGCTAATAATAGGATAGTCTTTAAATGGTGCGTTATTTGCCAAAAATAACGGTAACTTATCAGCAAAATGCCTAAGAGAAGTATTATCAGACGGGTAAGTATTAATATAACCTAAGACCATTTGATCAAATAAATCATCACCAAGGAAAAAGCCTAACATTTCATGGTCATTTTCAATGGTTTCTTTCAGTCTTGCTTGGTAAGCATTTTTGTATATGTGCAGGCGAACATCACGGGTAATATTACCGTGGTCCTTAACCTGCTCCATGATAGTAGTCGTGACCTTGGGATCATCGTCGACTAAGTATTTAATTAATTTTTGCTGTAATGAAGCTAACGGTAATTTATCCACTTAGGTGATTTTCTCCTGTTGCTTCAAATGCTGCAGTTGTCCCAGCGTGTCGTAAGCAATATTTCGAGCAGTATCAACCTCTTCTAATAACTCAGCAAGTGGCGGAATATTATCATCACGTTCAATCATGGTGCTTACCCAACCAAACCTTTCCAGTGCTTGTTTATACAAAGCCCAAACGGGATCCGCAACGGGATGGTCATGGGTATCAATAACGTAATTTCCGTAATCGGTATGACCCGCTAAATGAAACTGTTTCACCTTATCTTTATCGATACCTTCAAGATAATCTTGTGGTTTGAACTCATGATTTCGTGCACTGACATATATATTATTAATATCTAACAATATATTACAGCCAGATTGACGAGCAACCTTATTAAAAAATTCCCACTCACTCATATCTGATTCTTTATAAGTAATGTAGCTAGATAAATTTTCTAATAAAATAGGACGTCCTAAAAAGTTTTGCACTTGATCAACACGATCGCAAACATGATTCAATGCTTCTTCATTATAAGGTAAAGGCAATAAATCATGACTGTTGGTTTGATTAACGCCCGTCCAACATAGGTGGTCCGAAATCCATTCTGGCTGTAGTTCATTTACCAGTACTTTCAGTTTCCGTAAGTACTGCATATTCAACGGATCCGTTGAGCCAATAGACAAGGATACGCCGTGCATTACCATAGGGTAAAGTTCACGGATTTCGTGTAAATAGTGCTTAGGTTTACCACCATCAACCATAAAATTTTCAGAAACAACTTCAAACCAATCAATATCAGGTTTAGTAGATAATACATCCTGAAAATGATCCGTTCTTAGCCCAAGACCAAAGCCGAGGAAATCGTCCGGTGGAGCTATGCCCTCAACAGCGCTAGAGAGTGAATACTCTCTAGCGCTGGCTTGATTCTTTATCAAGTTATGAACCAACAGTGCCACCTACATCATCACAAGTTTGTGCTGGTAACGCGACAAAACCATGGCCTTTACATGCGGCTTGACCTTTACACGCATTTTCAGCAGTTTTACAATCGTTGTGACCATTACATTTATTAACGCCGTAACAATGAGTCAACTCAGCAGTATCAACTACGCCACGCCAATCGTCTTGTACATTACCACCAATGTCGTCACAGGTTTTAGTCGACATAGCAACAAAACCATGTCCCTTACAAACCGCTTGTCCCTTACAGGCATTTTCAGCCGTTTTACAATCGTTATGACCATTACATTTATTCACGCCGTAACAATGCGCCATTTCAACCGTATTGGTTGCGCTAGTTTTAGCTGTTTTAGTACTTGAGTCGCCTGCAACTGCAGTACATCCCATTAAACCAGCAACGGCTAGTGCTACCGCGGTACCTTGAAGTTTTGTTTTAGTGCTCTGATTCATTGTATTCTCCCATTATTTTTTAATTATCTATTTTTAGCTATCTATTTTTTATACATCAGGCCACATTTTGCTTTAAGCTAAATAATACGAATAATGTCCAGTTTAAATAAAAATATTGCCTACAGCACCTTTAACCTTAGTTCAAATTAATGCTTTGCTTAGAATTAATTCTGACCAAATCATAAAGGTAACCACCTAATTTGACCTGCTAACGTATTTATAACTTTCATTTTTTCTTCGAATAAATATTTTATTTTTCATGAAATTTTATTGGCTTCTTACCGTTCGAGCTATAAAGTCGAGGGCTTGAATAACACGTTTATTTACCTCGAAAACGAGAATACGTTAACGTCATGTAATGTGTATTTATGAGATATATTCAGGTTTAATCAACCAAATCAGAGTGACTTAAGTGACTGATTAATATATCAAGAGGATGACTGCCCTAAGCCATATCTGTAAGCCCTTAAATGTTAAGTTTTTTAACTAAAAGCGGAGTCGTTGTTGCTTGAACAATGAGAGTAAAAAGTACTATGCCAAAGCCAATAGATTGAATTGTCCACCAATAAGGTAACTCTGTCGGTAATGATAAAACTAATGCAATGGTGACCGCTCCACGTAATCCCCCCCAGATCATGATAGGTGGATACTTGGGATTAATTGGTTGTCCCACGGTGACATGATTTAGCCATACAGAAAAGTAGACTGCAATAACACGGGCAATAAAAGCGCCAATGATGGCGAGGAGTATTGCAAGCCACATTTGGGTAAACATATTAAGACTAACCACTAAACCCAGTAAAACAAAAACAAAAATATTGGCAATAAAGCCAAGTGATTCCCAAATATTATGAAGGTCGAGATGAACTTCTTTTAGCTGGTCCTGCGCTGATTTTTTAAAAAGTAATGCAGCAAACATAACAGCGACAATACCAGAGACATGGAATAAGTGTTCTGCGATGTAAAAGGTCCCATAAGCAAGAAACAGTGTGATAACCACCATATGTGGCACAGATGTTTCAATGACCTTAACCAATAGTGCGGTAACAAATCCTAAGACACTTCCGACAATAATGCCGCCAAAAAAGACTTTGCTAAATGTTATTACTGCAGATGTTAGGTCAGGTTCACTTTGGCCTAAAGCAATGCTGAGAATTATGCTAAATAAAACAATCGCCGTTGCATCATTAAATAAGCTCTCCCCTTCAATTAGCACATTTAGGTCATCTGGCGCTTTCAACGATTTCAATTGACCCACGACCGCAACGGGATCTGTTGCTGAAATAACCACCCCCGTTAGTAAAGCCGCTATAAAAGGAAAACCTGAATGGTTGATACCAAAGTAAAGAAAAACTGCAATAACAAGAGTAGAAATGATCAAACCAAACGTCGCAAGCGTTAATACGTTTGGTAAGTATTTGAACAATAATTTACTGTTCAGGGCAAAAGCCGCTTCAAAAATTAATACGGGTAGTAATATAAACAGCATTAAGTCTTGAAAATTACTCGCTCTCACGCCGGTATCTATACCAAATTCTACTGTAAATAAAGACAGAACAAAACCGAGTATAACTAAGAGTAAAGTGTAAGGAATTCGTATAAAACGAGCGACAACAATAGCCAGTACACCAACCGCTAAGAGCAGCAAAGTTATAGATACAATCATGTGAATATTCATCGTTTGTTATACCCTTATTGCATAATGATCAGTTTTTCTGATTCTTTATGAGGTATAGCTAAGCTTGGTCGATATAGCAAAATGCAACGATTGGGAGATACATGTCGAGTGTTTTTTGACTTTTTTTAAGCATAAAAAAGCTTCAATTATCTTGAAGCTTTTATGGATGGTGTTTTAGTCGCTACTTTATTAGGACAAGTATTTCTTTAAACACTGGGGTTCGGCAGTCTTTGACTAGTTCAAATAAACACATTTCTAATCCGGTTAACTCTACGCCATGGTTAACAAGTTTGTTAATAGCTAACGTTTTATTATCTAGCTCACGAGACGAGACACAGTCTGAAACGATTTGTACTTCATATCCCATACGTTTCAAACTGATCGCAGTTTGATAAACACAAATATGTGCTTCAATACCACAAACAATCCAAGTATTAACGTTGGCAGCTTTAACGGCTTCAATAAATTGGTCATTCTCACAGCCATCAAAAGTATATTTTATAATAGGTTCTTGATGACTGGTAGGTGAACTCAGTAGATTACTCAATTCATCCACTGTTGGACCAATTTTTTCAGGATTTTGTTCAAGCCATAAAATCGGTAAATCAAGGGCTTGGACCCCTTTGATGAGCTTTTCACAATTTGAGACTAACGCGTCGCTATCATGCACTAAACGCGTCAACTTCCCTTGTATGTCGACAACAATTAGGCCGGTATTTTCTTTCTTTAACATAATTAGCTCCTTGAGGTTATCACTTATAATGTCCCTTTAGACGGACAAATACTCGTTATTATTTGTAAAGATACATAAATAAAACGATTATACCCGCTCCACTTGAAGATGCTCGTTTCAGGAAGTCTGAGCGATTCATAATCAAGGCGCATTTATTTATTAAGGGTCATTCCCTTAAAAAGAAATGTAACACAGAGTATGATTTGCTCAGCCATCCCCAAAGGGCTGATTTAGAAACGCTTTATGCTGCGTTATTGATTTCGACAATAGAATAACTATTCTCTTCAATCAATGCCTTGCCTAAAGGAGTTTCTAATTCCAGCTGAATCATGCTCCTTCAAGTGGAACGGGTATATATGTTTGCTTTCATGACCTTATTGGCAACCTTTATCTCCTTGCAAAACAGCCCTAAGTTACCCGTGATTCCTATTTCTTAGGTGCCATAGTATCTGGCATCAATACCGCAATAACTTGTCCTTTTGAGCAAATAACGCCAGCAGCTGACAAGGTTATATCAACGACAATTTTACGGTCTTTAACTTGGCTAAAACGACCAATTAATTCCAATTCAACGCCCTGTGGTGTCGGCGCTAAAAAACTAACATTCAACGCTCCCGTGACGAATCGTAATGTTGGTGAACTACCCATTTCACGATTTTGTGCAAGATAAGCCATCGCTGAAGCGCTGCCCGTACCATGACAATCAATCAATGAAGCTGTCATGCCGCCATAAACAAAACCAGGAATAGCAGTAAAAACATCTGATGGGGTAAAACGGGCAATTGTAACGCTCGCTAACAAATCATTCTTATCAATATGCTGCCAGTAGCTTTTTAATTGGTGACCGTCTTTATTATTTTTACCGCAGCCATAACAATGGCTTAATTCTTCAGGATAACAGTCTTGGAAAGCTTGTTCGTTCATGGGAAACCCTATTTAATTTGATGAGAGACATAGGCAAATCAGTGATACAAATTTGCCTATGTAGATGGTTTTACGATAATTTCACTTTTGATAAAGTGATATACCCGCTACCAATCAAGATGCATGTTTCAGAGTGCTTGAGCGATTTCAATTCAAGGCGTTGTGATGAAATAATGGTTATTCAGGAGAATATGCTCCTGCATTCTCTAATAAGCTACATCCATGTAGCGCCATTATAAATCACAGCAACGATGAAGTGATGTTGCTCAAGCGCTTCTTCGATGGGTTTAAAATGACTTTATACGGCGTTAAATAATCAAACCATAGAATGACTATGTTTAAATTATTTGCCTTGCCTAAAGTCATTTTAATTTCCACTGATATCCTGCACTTTGAATGGTAACGGGTATAGATAAAGCTGTTACTAAAAAGATTAATAACGCGAACTTAGCCAATAGGTCGTAAGTCGTCTATTACTTTGCCATCGTCCGCTAAAGTACCTATTAAAACTAATTCAACTGAGCCGTTTAACTTAGTTATTTTTTTCAAACTAGCGCTAACATTCTCAATGACACCTGCGATATCAGCTTCAGAATAACTGCTACTATCAAGTTCACATTGCAAGTTCATTTGGTCGTTATAATTAACCTGAGTTACTGACAAACGCATTTTAGCGATGTGAGGATAGGCTTGTCGCACTTGTTCTATTTGCTCTGCGTGCACAAACATACCTTTGATTTTAGTCGTTTGGTCTGCTCGACCTAACCACCCCTTAATGCACATATTAGTTCGACCACAGGCACTTTCACCTGATTTGACCGCTGACAAATCGCCGGTAGCAAAACGAATAAGTGGGTAATCGACATTAAAGCTAGTAACAACAACTTCACCGATTTCGCCATCGGCGACGGGATCTAATGTACCCGGACGTACAATTTCCACCAATAAATCTTCAGCAATGATAAAACCATCATCACTTTTAGATTCAAAACCAATTAGGCCAACATCGGCACTAGCATAGGCTTGTAAGGTGTTAATACCTGCAGCATCAAATTCAGATCTAAGCCCTTTTGGAAGCGCTTCGCCTGTTACTAGCGCTTTGGTAACACTGGAAATATCTCGGTTTTCAGCCTTGGCTTTATCTAATAGAATTTTCAGAAATGATGGCGTACCGCTATAACCTTGAGGTTTCAAATGCTCAATGATATCGAGCTGTTGCTCCGTTTGTCCCGGCCCTGCTGGAATAACAACACAACCACAAGCTCTCGCGCCTGAATCAAGAATGAATCCGCCTGGCGTTAAATGATAAGACAAACAGTTCTGTACTATATCCCCAGCTCTAAACCCTGCAGCATAGAATGCTTGACCGACACGCCACCAATCATCACTGGTATTTTCTGGATCATAAATAGGTCCAGGTGATTGAAAGATTCTGCCTATGTTAGCCTTACTTGCATTTAAACCACCCAATGGAGAGTTTTTTGCTTGTAGCTTCATCAAATCTGATTTACGCGTAATGGGAAGTTGCGCAAGCAATTCTCTACTGGTAATTTTATCCGCATCGATATGCTGTAAAATTTGTCCATAATGCTGACATTCTTGCTTCGCATAGGTGATAAAAGAAGGTAAACGTTCTAATAGAGACTGCTCTCGTAATTCAGGGTTTTGACATTCTCTTTCGTAAAAATATTGTTTCATGGTAACTCGATAATTTAAAAATATTATAACGTTAACTTTTGATTTGTAGTTTTATATCGCTTTTAACTTATTACTTCACATACTTTCAGAAAGCAGTCAGTTCGCTCGAGTTTTAGGAGATAGCGCGGAGCTTACGGAGGTAAGTGAGCACTTTCGACAACAAAATCGAGTGAAATGGCAATAGTATGGAATGTACGTGGGTTATAACCAACGTTTACGTCGTTTATAAGACTTTAAGTTTTTAAAGCTTTTACGTTCTTCGTTACCGCCACCTAAATAGAATTCTTTAACATCTTCGTTGCTAAGTAATTGCTCTTGCGTACCATCAAGTACAATTTTACCTGACTCCATAATGTAGCCGTAGTCTGCTGCTCTTATTGCATAGTTAGCATTCTGCTCAACCAGCAACATGGTAATACCTTGATCTTGATTGATTTTTTTAATAATACCAAATACTTCTTTAACGAGTAATGGTGATAAACCCATCGATGGTTCATCTAAACAAATCATTTTAGGACGAGCCATTAATGCTCTACCTATGGCTAACATCTGTTGTTCACCGCCAGATAAATAACCCGCTAAACCGGTACGCTCTTTTAATCGAGGGAAATAATTAAATACCATTTCCAAATCTTGATTTATTTGAGAATCATTACGGGTATAAGCACCCAATTTCAGGTTTTCTATCGATGTCATATCTTCGATAATACGACGACCTTCCATGACCTGGATAAGACCGCTACGTACAACATCTTCACCATTTTTCTTGTCAATACGTTCGCCCATAAAGGTAATATCACCTTTAGTCACTTCACCATATTCACTTTTAAGTAAGCCTGAAATAGCTTTTAATGTTGTCGATTTCCCCGCGCCATTTGGGCCAAGTAATGTGACTACCTCACCTTCTGGTACATCTAGTGTAACCCCACGAAGTACTTGAATAACTTCGTCATAAACCACTTCAATGTTATTAACCGATAACATAGGTGTGGCTGTTTGAATTTTTGCTGCCGCCTGTGACATAAATACCCCGTACTTTCTCTTAGATTTTTAACCTAATGGCTACTCGTTAAATAGCCATTAGCTCATAAAAATTTATATAACTATTTAATGAATTGAAATTCTCTAAATAATTGGTGCTGTAGCGAAGCCGTCAAATTGCGAGCCACATTCGCTTACGTTAGCTTTAGTACACTAACTAATGTGGCTCTCAACGACGACAATAAAGCTACGGTGCCAAGTATGACTAGGCTTAGTAACCTAACCAATCATCACGACGTTCCAAGGTAACTTGTGATACTTTTTCAACTTCAACATCACCATTTTCGTAGTTGCCTTTATAGATATTAACTTGGTTAATACCACGGTGATCATCACTGCTCCAGTTAGCCGCTAAACATACACCTTCTAAACCTTTCGGTACCCAGTTTTGCTTAACATACATACCTTTTTTAATGTTTTCGCCAGTAATGCCGCCGTTTTCTTTTGCCCATTCCATCGCTTCTTTCATGAAGTATGTTGAACAAACGCCGCGCATATAATGATGAACACGTTCTTCTTTACCTGTTCTGTCTGACATTTTTGAAATTTCACGTACTAGTTTCATACCAGGTACATCGTCACTCCAAAATGGTGTCATCGTTGGGAAGATGTAATCTTTAATGCCTGAACCAGCAGCATTAAACATATTGGCATCACCACCCCAGATACTCGACATAAATTGAATATCTACACCAACAGTGTCACAAGATTTAATTAAAGAAAGTACTGAGCCACCTATGTTAGCTACGTAACCATAGTTAGAGCCTGAGCTTTTAATACTTAAACATTGCGCTTTAAAATCACCTGGTTTCATAGAAACAACTACTGGTGATTGAACGTCAAAGCCAAGCTCTTCAGCATATTCTGCACAAGCTGCTTTAGGCGCATTTGGGAAAGGATGGTTTGCACCAATATGAGTGAATTTTGGTTGTCCTTTACCGCCTTTGTCTTTCCAATCATCGGCTGCCCACTGTACTAAACCACGACAAGCGTCTGAGTAAGATGCACCGTAAAAGAAGTTATAAGGTGCAGGTTTTTTAGTGTGAGGGTTTTTACCTGTAGGATCTGTTAAATGTCCAGAATAAGATGCAGAGAAAACAGGTGTTTTATCACGGGCAACAAACGAAATTAATGCTTCAGTATCCGCTGTACCCCAACCTTGCATAGCAACCATGCCTTCTCGTGATTTCCATTTTTTATAAGCAGCGATAGCTTGTGGAACTTTATAACCGTAATCAATCGTTTCAGATCTAAGCTTAGTACCACTAATACCACCATGGGCATTTATATAAGCAAGTGAATCACGAACACCATTGGCATAGTTTTTTCCAACAAAGGCTGTAGGGCCTGACATGTCAGCTAAGTGACCAACAAAAACAGAATCTTCTGCTTGAACTTGGCTTGTAAAACTTAAAGCGATACAAGTAGTAATTGAACTTAGTAATAATTTTTTATTTTTAATGCTATTCATTTGAACGTTCCTCAACTTTTTATTTAGTACCTATTTATATAAGTATTCGGTTTATATAAGAAATTAGGTCTGCAAGTATTATTTTTATTTTTACTATTGCTATTTTGCAGTTAGATCAATTAACTCATCTGGTCTAACTGCGATTTATTCACCATTCATTTATTAGGTATTCACTACAACCTAGTAAGCAAATGGATAGAATTTCCAATAATTTTTAATTTGTGCCCAACGATGTGCTAATCCCTCTGGCTCAAATATTAGGAAGCCGATGATAACTAAACCAATAGCCATTTCTTTGATGTAAGCTAATCCATCAACAACCATAGGGATGTTGCCCCAATCAGTCATTTTCATTACACCAACACCGCTTTCTAATACTTCAGGTAAGAACACCATGAAGATAACCCCCATCAAGGTACCTTTTATCGAACCTAAACCACCGATAATGATCATCGCTAAGAATTGAATTGACATCATGATGGTAAAACCTTCGGCAGATACATAACCTAAGTAATGGGCATATAACGCACCACCAATACCAGCATAAAAAGAAGAGATGCCGAATGAAAGTAAGCGGTATTTATTTAATTTAACACCCATGATTTCAGCAGATAGATAATGATCACGTACCGCAACAAAAGCACGTCCATCACGGCTACGCATTAAGTTACAGCCCCAGATAAACATGAAGACTAATGAAAACAACGCGACATAGTAAAAACTTTGGTCTGTATCAAAAGCAAAACCAAATAAGCTTACTGGGTCAGCCATTGAACCTGCGGCGCCACCAGAGAACCATTCTGCACGAGCGAAGAAATCTTCAATAATAAACTGCGAAGCAAGTGTCGCTATTGCTAAGTACAAACCTTTAATACGTGCAGCTGGCGCACCAAACATCATGCCAACGCCCATAGTTAAGAAACCCGCTAAAGGAATACATAAAAACACTGGGATATGTAAGCTGGTGTTTAACCAGGCAGAGGCAAATGCACCAAAGCCAAAGAAAGCACCATGCCCTAACGATATTTGTCCGGTGTAACCTACTAAGATATTCAAACCTAGTGCAGCAATGCCTAAATAGGAGATTTGAATTAATAAGGTAATAAAGTAACCATCAACAACTAACGGTGCAAAGCACAATGCTATGATGGTAAAAATGGTCACCCAACGGATGGTACTTGTTTCAAAAATTGTATTATCTTGTTTGTAGCTTGTGCGAAAATCTCCGCACGGGCGCATACTTAAACTAGACATAATTCACTCCTAATAATTGTTCGTTTTATTGATATTGTTAATTAAGTTGCGCTAGGCTTAGTAGAGCCTAGCTAAACAGTTCTAAAGTCGCGCTATATACGCTCAATGTCTTTAGTGCCAAATAAACCATAAGGTTTGAACCAAAGAATAATTAACAACACATAAAATGGTGCTATGTCGTACATATTACCGATGTGTAAATATTGACTATCAAAAAACTCAGCTACGTTTTCTAATACACCGATAATCAAACCGCCAACAATGGCGCCAACAATAGAGTCTAGTCCGCCTAAGATAACGGCTGGGAACACTTTAATACCCATAATGGAAAGAGAGTCAGAAACACCATTCACCATACCAAGTACTATCCCTGCGGTAGCAGAAACTGTTGCCGCAATACCCCAACTCATAGCAAATACATGCTTTACAGACACACCTAGACTTTGAGACGCCTGTTGATCAAAAGCCGTAGCTCTCATTGCTAAACCATGTTTAGAGTGTTTAAAGAACATGTAGAACGCGACCATGATAATTAACGCTATCACCGTACTCATTAAGTAGGCCATTTCTACATTTAATCCCAAGATGTTAATACTTTGCGTATCAAATACTTGCGGGTAACTTTGTGGTGAAACACCAAATATCCATTTCA
>OLHM01000384.1_pt1 | contig 15208 bp, 22 predicted proteins | sample 1609611 | NCBI WGS metagenome assembly OLHM01 (sample SAMN05416891, study PRJEB24817) | seawater metagenome | isolation source: Sea water | place: Canada:Atlantic | collected 2013-11 | reverse complement strand
TTTGCTAACCCACGAATTTGGAGGCTAGCACCTCGTGGGAGTCATTATGTCTATAAGTTCACAAGGAGAGTGTCGATCAAATCTAAAATAATTGCATGGGTTGTAGGTGGCACATTCACTTTAATAGTTTTCTTTGGAGGATTTGTTTCTGCTTTCTATTTGAATTACTCATCTTTAGCTAGTACATATACTAAGGAACACGTCGATAACGCTCGTTTCATGCTTTGGGCTTTAAAGTTTTTGGAAGAAGGTGAAACTGACAAAGCTAAAGATTTTCTGCGAAGCCAAGTTACAACAAAGGTATTTATTGTTGAATCGGTTCGTTTACCCCCAACAAGTCAAAGAGAGCTAGAGTTAATTGAAAACTTCTATTCAGAAGTTATCGATTACTTTGATTCACAAGGTGGTTTAAATGAAACTTGGCAAGTTATGGATAATGGCGTTTGGGTAACAAAACCAACTCCCTCGATGATAATTCTAGAGGAGTTTAAAAGTGAACATAACAAGTCAATAAAGCAGGACTAAAAACAGTTTGCTGTTTTCGTTCCTCAACATTTTAGCAAACAATTTTTAGCCTCTTATTGAGGCGTTGTGTAGCAGTTTCATGGAGGAACATATGAAAACAGCAAGTATTTCTATAATCAGTTTTATTCTTGGCGTTATTTTGAGTGGTGTAATTGGATTCAAATTGGTTATGTCTGTTGGTTACCAAGCTGTCATAGGGAAACTGACGGACAATGTCATATTTTACCGCCAAATAGAGGAAGGAAACCCCGAACATACACAAGCTGCAATAGCATCGTCACTCGATTGGTTTATAGGTTTAGCCAATGATGGTGAAGACTCTATCTGGGTTTCTCCAACTGAACATGACAAACAAAATTTAGTTAAAGCAAAGGAATTGCAATTACAACTGTCGCAAAATAAAGTAGTTGCAAATAAAACCTAACAAGCAAATAAAGCAGGACAAATAACAGTTGGCTGTTTGCTCCTACGTCGCTTATTCTAACTAACAATTATTTGCCCATTATTGTGGGCGTTCGCCCTCAATGGAGTCACATGAAATTATCTTTAATCGCTGCCGTTTCTGAAAATGGTGTAATAGGCTCTGGCTTAGACATTCCTTGGTCTGTAAAAGGTGAGCAGTTATTGTTTAAAGCTATGACATATAATCAATGGTTGATTGTTGGCAGAAAGACTTTCGAATCTATGGGGAAGCTACCTAATAGAAAGTATGCAGTGATTTCCCGCTCTGAAGTAAAGTTAGATGATAAAGATGTATTTTATTTTTCATCTATTGATAGTGCACTCTCAACTTTGAAAAATGTAACTGATCATGCATTTGTGTCTGGTGGTGGTGAAATATATAAAGCACTTATTCATCGTGCTGAAACACTTCATATTTCGACTGTTCATAATGAAATTGAGGGAGATGTGTTTTTTCCTCAAATTCCCGATGGTTATCAGAACGTGTTTGAACAAAACTTTAGTTCTAACTTAGATTATACATACCGAATTTGGCAAAAGGGCTAACAAGGCGTTTAAACGAGACTAAAACAGTTGGTTAGGTTTCGCTTCACGACACATATAACTAACAACTTTAGTCCGCTTAATGCGGCGTTATAGCGATAAGGAGTATCGGTGCCAACTTTAACTAAAAAAAATATCCCATTCATATTTCTTGTTATGATTTGTGCTTTCTGGGCTTTTTTCTACCAAAGCACGAATGCTATGAATGAATATGGCGCAGAAAAACCTGAATGGCTGTTATTAATTGACGGTTTAATTGTTTTACCTATTTTATGCTTTTTCTGCGTTAATGATAAAAAAGAAGCAGCTATAAAAGCAGTAGCATATGGTTGTCTAATTATATTGCTTGGTAGTTTTGTTATTCCCGAAAACTCAAAGGTCGTATGGCCTTACCTTGAGTCATTGCGATACCTTGCCATTGCTGCATTTATCGTTCTAGAACTCACCACTATTTTTACAGTTTTTTTTGCTATCAAAGCGTCGCTTACCAAAGATAAAGATCCTGATATGTCAATATCACAGACAATTGAAAACATTTTAGGTAAAGGTGTTATAAGTGCATTGCTATCTTTTGAGGCTAGAGTTTGGACATACGCTTTATTTTCAAAAAAAATAAAACCGCAATATTTTACTGGTGATTTTCACTTTAGTTGTCATAAAAAAGACGGCACACAAAGTAATCAATTAGGCTTTATTCTCATTATTTTATTTGAGTTACCCGTTATGCATATGTTGCTGCACTTTTTATGGTCACCGTTTGCGGCCAATATCACAACGGGTTTAACTCTTCTTGGTTTAGTCTTTTTTATTGCAGAGTATAAAGCCATTGCAATTAGACCAATTTCAATTGAGCCAGAAGGCATTATTGTTAGGTATGGCCTTTGGAATCCTTTAAAAATTCCTTTAAGTAACATCAAACATGTACAAGCTAATTCAAAGTTTATACGTAGGTCAGGTAATGTTAATAGGTTTAATTTGGCTGGCAATCCAAATATAGAGATCAAGCTCAACTCAGGTAAGTTTATTTATTTAGGTGTGGATTCACCTCATCAGTTTATTTTAACTCTAGAAAAGTATCGAGAAAAATCGTTATAACAATTTGTTAAATAAGGAACAAAGTACAGTTGGTTTTTGTTCCTTCGTCGCTTATTTTAAGCAACTATTTTTGGCCTCTTAATGAGGCGTTAGCAGTACAAGGAGTACGCATGAAGTCTACAGAACCTAAAGAACTAGCCCTTGGCCCAACATGGGTTGCTGGTGGTGTATGTTCAGGTTTAGCAAAATATTATGGCATAGGTAAAGGAGGAGTTCAGGCTGGCTTTGTTGTTGGTAGCTTATTTTTTGGTGTAACATTTATCTTATATTTAGGCCTTTGGTATGTTTTACCTAAAGAAAGCTAGTGCAGTCGTAAAGTACTTTTAACAAGGTATTCAAACGGACGCAGAACAGCGATTGCGCTCGTGCATACGCAAATTTAGCAAACTATATTTTTCGCTTATCTTAGCGTTAGCTTTAAAGGTGTCATAAACATGTTCAGTAGAATAATCATACTAGTAATAACTATCTTTTCGTTAAATATTAATGCGGAAACAATATTGGACTTAGGTGATATACCACCCAATTTTTTAGGCAGGGACAGTAATGGTGACGATGTCATTTTAGAGGATCACAAGGGAAAAATTGTGGTTATATCCTTTTGGGCTTCTTGGTGCACACCTTGCTTAAAGGAACTTCCTATTTTGGAAAACATACAAAATAAAGTGGGAACCGATAAGGTAAAAGTTATTGCAATTAATTTTAAAGAAGATAAAAAAAAATATCGTAAGATTAAAGAATTACTCTCAACACTAAACTTAACGTTAACTCATGATAAGCGAGGAGCAATAGGTAAGAAATTTGGTGTAAAAGCCATTCCTAACTTGTTCATCGTAGGCAAAAATGGCGAACTTGTTTTTCATAATGTGGGGTACGATGATTCATCTATAGATAAAATAATAAAAGTTCTAAACCAGCAACTTTCAAGCTAATAGGTAAATTAACCCGGATAATAAACAGTTGGCTTTTACTCTTGCGTCGCTTATTTTAACCAACTGTAATGTGGAGGTTAGCTCTATAAGGAAGCAATATGAAACGTAGGCAGTTTATTAAAGCTTCACTGGCAAGTGGAGTCGTTATTATAGGAGCAGGTGCAGGGACATTCCTGCTCGTTGAAGAAGTAAGCCAAGATAATCTTACAATTGACTTTGCTTTAAAAAAATTGGATGAATTATCTAATGAAAAATTACTATCTTTAGGTGAATGGGACCCGTATCAAATATTTACACATTGCGCGCAAAGTGTCGAATTCTCAATGTCTCAATTTCCAGAACATAAATCTAGTTTTTTTAAGAACACAATTGGTACATTAGCATTCTCAATTTTTTCATCTAAAGGCATGATGACTCATGGGTTAAATGAACCAATCCCAAGCGCCCCAAAACTTACAAAAAATTTAGACTCAATGATTGCAATAAATCGCTTAAAAAAATCATTGATTGAATTTAATCATTATCAGGGGACTCTTGCCCCGCATTTTGCCTATGGTGAACTAACAAAAGATGAATATGAAAAAGCGCATCTGATGCATTTATATAATCACTTGCAACAAATCAAGAGCTAACGAGTTGCTTAAAAGGACACAAACAGATTGCTAGCTGGACATTTTTTACCACTTAACACAGCGTTTAGTAAGGAGCAATAATTCATAGAATTATTAGGTTTATTATTTCTAATTTTTATAATCATTGCACAATGTGTACAAGGTTTTGCTTTGATTAATATAGTGCAATTTTTCAGAGGTAAAAAAATACCTTTAGAGAGAATTACTGAGAAATATCAGGCACCGAAACATGATAAGAAAATCAACAAGGACATGTAACAGTTGGCTAGGTTTCGCTTCACTACACCTATAGCTAACTATTATTTAGCCCATTTTTTTAGCGTTATACGTACACAGCAGAAACGAGGTTCTATGAAAAATTTAAGTATATTTCTATTGGTATTTATATCAATGTCATCATTGGCTAATGACACTCCTTTGTTAGATAAAATGAAAGCCCTTGATACAGCGCTTTTTGAAACGTTTAATAATTGTCAGAATTTTGAAGAATTGGAAAAACATGCCAACTATTTTTCTCCTGATGTAGAGTTTTACCACGATAACGGTGGGGTAACTTGGGATCGTGATAGCATGATCGCAAATACTAAAAAAAATGCGTGCGGTAATTATACCCGTAAACTTGTTGCGGGTTCTTTCAAAGCCCACCCAATCAAAGGTTTCGGTGCAATCACTGAAGGGGTACATGTTTTTTGTAAAAATAAAACTAAAGAATGTGAAGGAAAAGCTGACTTTGTTATGGTTTGGCGTAATGTAAATAATAAATGGGAAATTACCCGCGCATTAAGTTACGGACACCGAGAAAACTAATAGGTATATATAACATGGCAATTAAGCAGGACTAAAATAGTTTGTTATTTCGTTCCTAAAAATTTTAGCCAACAATGTCGCACTGCTTAATAAGGCGTTCACACAACCCGGTGTTAATGGTATAAGTTTAAATGTAGAGTTAAAGTATTTATTAATTTAAGGTGAAGTTCAAATGAATAAACGTCTTGAAACTATATTGATTTTACTACTTTTAAGTGTGGCTTACTCATCAAGTGCAGATGAGCCAGCAAAATATAACAAGGTACTATTTAAGAGCTTTATTTCTGAAAAAGACGGTAAGGATGTACAAATTAGGGAAGCGCTTTTTCCTCCCAAATGGAAAGCTCCACGTCATTATCACAATAGCAATTTATTCATATATGTTATTGAGGGTGAATTTGAAGTTGAGCTCGAAGGTAGCAAAAAAATCACTTATCAAAAAGGTGAGGCTCTACAAATGAATTCAGGCATAGAAATGGAGGCGCGCAACCCGAGTAATAAAAACTCATTAAAGTTAGCCGTATTCCAAGTTGGTCATCCTGATGCCGCATTTGTTGTACCAGTAGAATAACGAACTTATCATAAGGCTTTAAACGGACTAAGCACAGTTTACTGTTTTCATTTCTCAACATTTTAACAAACAGTTTTGAACCCCTTATTGGGGCGTTTTACCTACATGGAGGTTAGTTTCACTTATGAAGTACTTAATATTAATTATAGTTTTCTTTTTATGCTCTTGTGCTGATATTAGTTCAACAAATCAAAGCCCAGAGACTCGTTCTGGGCATCTTGGAGAGCTGGTTCTAGGTTTACTCAAAAGTAATGATGCCGCATCAAAGTGCGAACAAGGTCATGTTCAAGATAGGATTAACTGCCGTAAAAGAAAACAAGCACAAGTTGATGCTATTAATAAATCAATTAAAGAACATACGGTGCATTAGCACGTATAAAGGCAATCAACGGGAAACGTAACTATTGCTTATGTTTCGCTTAAATATAATAACTAACGATTACTTCGCTTATTACTAGTGAGTTATGTGAATCTCAAGGTAAGGAGTACCAATGAACAAGTTTTTTTCAGCTTTAATTATTTTTGTCACTTTGATTTCAACGTCTGCATTAGCAAATGATGACAAATTTGATTACGATAAATTTGATTACGATAAATTTGTTAAACAATATTATCAAGCAATGACCAATACGCAAAAGCCGGGTGCATCTAAAAAAGATTTAGAACACTACTTGTCTTTTTTAACTGACGATGTAGGCAACCAACATTTTCCAAATGCTCCTGATGATTCTAGAGAGCCTAATGGTAAAAAATTAATGCGTGAAGGTATGTCTCGTTATCTAGGAGTACATACTGGTTATGAGGCAAACATTATTGAATATATTGCTGGTTATAACTCTGTTGCTCTAAAGCATAAATTCTCTGCTAAAGGACAACGCTCAGATGGTTCAGAATTTAATTACAGTAAAGTGGTGTTGGATGTTATCGAATTAGAAAATGGTAAGGTGTCTGTTATTCGCAGGTACGGTCAATAATTCACAAAAAAAATTAAACAAACAGTATAACCAAGGGTAAATCTCCGTTTATCTAAGTGTTAGCTGTATTTTAATATACGGCGACATCAATTAACTTTAGAGTAAAAATAATTGCTATGAAAAAACTACTATTAATTTTATCCCTGTGTATCTGTTCTTTCGTTTGGGCTCACGAACCAACAGATTCGGGTGCTGCAAGAGAATGGCTTAATATCATAGATGCAGGTAAATATGCTGAGAGTTGGGAAAAAACAGCTCCATTCTTCAAAGCTCAACTAACAAAACAAAAATGGGATAATGCGCTAAATAGTATTCGTACTCCATTAGGTAAGGTGAATTCACGCGCTAAGATAAGTGCAACAGAATACTCAACACTCCCTGGGGTGCCCGATGGGAAATACCTTGTTATTCAATTTCAAACAGAGTTCCAAAATCAAAAATCATCTACTGAAACTTTAACACTTAGCAAAAATAATGGGCAATGGCTTCCTGTTGGTTATTTCATAAAGTAAGTTTGGTATCAGCATACAGCTAACAAGACATTTAAACGTAAGAGCAACAGCCGACTGTTGTTCGTGTCTTGGACATTTTAACCAATTATTAATTTTCGTTTAGCGTGACGTTATATTTTAGGAGAGTAGGGATGCTTTTAACGATTATGATCATTTTTTGTGGTTGCTTTATTCTTGAGAGGATTATTCCTGGGTGGAATCTGCCAAATATTAAAACTTGGCCTATTCGTGTATTACTAATTAACGCTGTACAAATTGGTGTTGTGTTATTGGCGGGAATTTCATGGGAACTCTGGCTTTCATCTTGGTCTCTTTTTAACTTATCGGACTTAGTTTCTCCAGCTTTAGGTGGTCTTATTGCTTACTTTATTGCTACTTTTGTTTTTTATTGGTGGCATAGATGGCGTCACGAGTTTGATTCATTATGGATTGGATTTCATCAAATTCACCATAGTCCAAGAAGGTTAGAGGTTATCACCTCTTTCTATAAACACCCTGGTGAAATGATTGTTAATTCAATCTTAGGTAGCTTACTTGTTTATACATTGCTCGGTCTTTCCTTAGAAGCTGCCGCTATTTATACTTTCTGTACTGCTATTGGTGAGTTCTTCTATCATACCAACGTGAAGACACCACGTTGGATTGGTTATATATTTCAGCGTCCCGAGATGCACAGAATACATCACCAAGCTGGACGCCATAAAAACAACTATGGTGATATTGTATGGTGGGATATGCTTTTTGGAACTTATGAAAACCCAAAAGAGTGGGTTCACACATGTGGTTTTACACCTGAAAGAGAAGAGCGATTAATCGATATGCTTGCATATAAAGATGTACATAAAAAAGTATAACAAGCATTCAAGTGATACGAATAACTCTGCTCAGCATTTTAGCCAAGTACAATTTGCTACTTATTGTGGCGTTAATTACTAAATAGTTTGCAACGGAGAATAAATGAAAAAGGGACTTAAAAAAATATTTGAAGTTGATTCAGTCATAAAAACTACAGCGCTTTGTATATTAACTATTGGCTCATATTTAATATATAAGCTTTACCATTTTTCAAGTCAAATCAATCAACATACCGGGCTTAGAATATCTAAACTTTTTATTTATACAGCCATCTTTTTGTTTACTTTTTCATTCGTTAGTTTAATTTATAGTTTAATTAATTTTCATGATCCAACTATTTTGAGAAGCTCAATTGGTATTCATGTTATCTCAAGTGTTTTCGACGTAACCTGGATAATTATGGTACGTAATCGGATTAATTTAATTATGGCCTCTGATAGAGGTGACAAGCTATGGTTAAACCCATTTATTACCTCAATTTTTCATGTGATTTATATGCAGCATAAAATTAACCAAGGTTTAGCTAAAAGCGCAATATAACTAGGATTTAAATCAGGGTTGCTAACCGTTTATTCGGTTTTGCTTCGCTATATATTAGCAAACTAATAACGTTGCCTTAAATGGGCAATATATTTCAAGGATGATTAGCTATTGGATTCACTAAAGTTAATTGATTTTCTCCACTCGAGACCATCCCCTAAAAGGATTGATGTTTTATGTAAATTACAGCATTTTGCTATAATTACCTACGCAGTAGATCCTTCTAGGTTTGATGGGATTTTTCCAGAACGCTTTGAATTAGATATTATAGAAATCAATGGAGTAGATAAGGCTCTAATCTCTGTAGTTCCATTTATCGATGTCGATTTTACCTCCGCTGTTTACCCTTTTCCAAAGTTCACTATGGGTCAAACAAACTACCGAATTTATATCATTGATAAGGAAACCAATGAACGTTGTGTTTGGTTTCTCGGAACTACATTAGATTCATGGACACTTGCAGTACCTAGATTGCTGTGGAATTTACCTTGGTATAGTGGTGAAGTTAAATTTGATTGTAATTTTGACGAATCACAACAAAGGTATCTCAAATATAAAATGACGACTGATGCAGCTTGGGCCCCAGCCAGTGTTGAGTTAACTCAATCTAAAGAGGCTAAAATTGAATTGGCTGGGTTTCCTGATATTGAAACAGGTCTTGTCTATTTAACTCACCCATTAGCAGGCTTTTACCATCGCCGCGATGGTAAATTAGGAACTTATCGAGTCTGGCATAAACAACTAGACGTCTCATCCGCCAACCTTAAGTCGGCTAGTTTTGGTTTATTATCTCGATTAGGGTTAGTAACACAAGAAGAGCAACAAGTTGCACATAGTGTACTTATTGAACCTATTAATGAATTTACTATTTATTTACCGCCAAAAGTGGTGGAATAAAGTAAAACAAGTGAATTAATACGGAAAAAACAGTTGGCTTTTGCTCTTTCCTCGATTATCTTACTCGATAATTACTTAGCCCCTTATTAGGGCGTTATATGTCAAGGGAAATTATGCACTCTAGAAAATCTCGTAGATTAAGAAAAAAGCTATATTTAGATGAATTTGCTGTAATGGGAGTTGAATTAGATTGTAATTTAACTTGTAAGGATGAGTCTGAATTAGCAACAATAATGGATGACTTTTATGTTTATGTTGACTCGCTAGGTTTATGTATTGGCGGTGGTGGTGAACTGACTTCCTTTGAAGGATTTATCTCTTCTCATGAACGTTATGGTTCAGTGACTGAATCGGACATATTAAGCATATCTGATTGGTTGAAAGGCCAAAATGTCGTTTCAGATTTTAATATTAGTAAACTTGTAGATGTTAATTACGGCGCATAGCAAGCGAATAAAACAGGGCTAAAACAGTTTTTTGTTTTCGCTTCTCAATATTAAAGCAAACATATTTTAGCCCCTTACTGGGGCTTTATATTGTTATCTAACAAAGCTGTTTTAATTATGGATGATTTCAAAACTGACAATATTTATCCTACTCTCAATTTGCTTATACTGTTTTGATAATATGCTCAAAAGCCTAGTTAAGTGGTTTGACAAAAAATTGGTAATAGGTTTGAGTACTTAAAAGGAGAACAAATTATGCAAGCGGGACAAATTACAGTTGGCTGGTTCTGTGGCATTCAACATTTTAACCAACTATATTTTCCGCTTAAGAGAGCGTTATTTAGCTAATCATGAATCGAGCAGAAGCATTAAAACAAATAATAACTTTCGGCGCTGATAAAGAAGCTGCATATTCTGAATTAGTTAAATTTGGATACGATTCTGATTTCGAATGTTTTGTTGTCTCTAAGTCCATTTTACAGAATGTATTAGCAAAGTACTTATCAGATGAAATTACTGCTGACGACCTTGAAGAATGGGCAAATTTTGTAGAGTGTCGCGATGATTTAGATCACGAAGTTATTGAGGGCTATATTTATGCTATTGCTAACCCGTATCTCATTGATGATATTGATAAAGAAAAAATAATGAAAATGCTTCAACTACTAAAAACACCCTAACAAAAAAGTTTACGCAGAGCATTTACAACTCGCTTCTTTGTTCTTTGCTTTAGATCGTATCCTACAAGATTACTTAGCCCTTTATTGAGGCATTAAATACCTATCAACACTTGGCTCATCAGAATCAGAAACCTTAAATCTATTACTTCAAAACTCTACTACTTTTGGTATTATGAGCATCATTGTATTTAATAATAGCCAGAGAGATATATGCGTTATTGGTTAGTGGGATTATTTTGTGTGGGCCTGATTTCTGGCTGTGGTAGTGATGATGGAGCATCTATAGACGATCAGGGAGCGGATGAAACTGTCTTGAATGATGAAAGCCCTGATGAGAGTAGCGATTCGAGCAGTGATACAGGGAGTAATACCAATTATAGCCAAATTGGCTGTAACGATGACTTAACTGCTGTATTGGCTTTGATTAATGAAAAGCGTGCACAGGAGCAAACTTGTGGTAGTGAAAGTTATGGTCCTGTAGATGAACTAAACTGGAATGCTGTTTTAACTTCGGCTGCACAAGTGCACTCGGATAATATGGCTAACTATGATTTTTTCAGCCATACGGGCCTTGACGGAAGTACAGTCTCGACTCGGGTTACAGATCAAGGTTACACGTGGTCTTATGTGGCGGAAAACATTGCTGGAGGTCAGCCTACAGCGCAGTCTGTAGTTGATGCATGGATGAACAGTGACGGACATTGTAAGAATATTATGAGCGAAGTTCCAACGGACATGGGCCTAGCGTGTAGTGCTAACAGCGATGCAACTTATACTCATTATTGGACACAAGTATTTGCTAAGCCTCGTTAGTTGTAGACAATGCCGGCTCAAAATGTTCTTAAATGTATTTTATAACAAGTATAAAAACATTTTGAAATTGCAGAATAATATTGATAGCTTATTAATATTATTCTTTGTGGTTTTTAAAGGAAGTAAACCATTTCCAGACTCATTAATATTCACAAAGCTATAGGATGGTTCACACAAAGAATATGTATGAAGGCACTTACAAGGCAATTAAACGGAAATGTACAGTTGGCTGTTTTGTTCCTCATCATTTTTACTTTTTGTGGAACACATTTAGAAAACTCAAAAAATACTGGAGTGGTGACTCTCATTATTGTAGTTGGTGTGGCTTCAACATGTTTCATGTAAACAACTTACATATGTAACACAATAAAAAGTAGGCAAAACATTTACTTACCCTGTTTTTTAGGTATTATGTTTAACAAGGATTTCGATGTTGGCATCGAAGTAAATAAAAGGATTTAAAATGAAAAAACTCATCTCTTTAACTTGTATGGTTTTAGCGTCATCTTATGTAGGTTCAGCTTGCGCTGATGATAGTTGGTACCTAGGTGCACTTTATAGCGTACAAAAGATATCATCTGGTGTAAAAGCTCAAAATCTACCTTCCAAAATTGACTTAGAGGCTGTTGGTTTATTGGCAGGCTACAAATTCAACCAATACTTTTCTCTTGAAGCAAGACTTGCAAAAGGTACATCGGGATATTCTGAGACATTCGTGTATTTAGAGCAGATAGCTCCTGAAACTTATCATAATGTAGATCTTGATAGTCAATTTTCATTATTAGTGAAGGCATCTTATCCCATTTACCAATCATTTAGCCTTTATGGTATAGCGGGTTACACTGAGTCAAGAATTAAGATAACTGGCTTGGGTATAAATAATGATTATTTCAATAAGTTTGAAAGTGTTCCATATGGTCATACTAGAAAAGACAGTGGTTTTAGTTATGGTGTAGGTTTAAATTATCAGCTTACAGAAGAAGTTAATGTATTTGCTGATTATCAAGTTCTCCCTGATTACGAACTTGGTTATGATCTTTCAAAAGATTGGGGAAGCACTACAATTGGTGTTAGCTACTCTTTTTAATAAATTTAAATAGTACAAAGTACTCAAACAGCCTAAATAGTTTGAGTGCTCGTTTATGCAATTTATGTCAACCTTTTGAGGCGTTTAACTCTGCTTTATATGCAACGGAGAGGCGTGTGAAATATTTACCATCATTTACATTGGGGATACTTTTGTGGCTAGCATTAAAGTATGCCTTTTCATTAGCTGGTAGCTATAGTCCATTACTGGATTTTTTAAGCTCGACAGCTAACATAAATGAATATAGTCCTACATATTTGCTATTAGCCTTACACGATACACTTATCAAGTTATTGGTATGCTTCCTTTTTCTGTATGGTTATAAAAAGCTATTTATCAAACTGCCATTTAACGTTATAAGCGCATTAGTTTTTCAACTTCCAACGGCATTAGGGATTATATTAATTACTATACAGGCATCTGAGTATTCAAACTTTCCCAATTTTTCGTCCTATTATGGCATTGTTGATGTCATTGCATTTACAGTAAGTTGTACGTCTGTAATTTTCGTGTATTGGTTAATGACTGCATATAACAAGCATTTAAAGCGGGATTGATAATAGTTTTTTCTATTTCGCTACACACTTTGATAAACAATTAATAGCCTACTAAATGGGCATTATGTTTAAAATTATTCTAGTTGTGAGGTTCATATAAAATGATCGATATATTAGCTGTTTTTATCACGTTTTTTGCCGTTATTGATCCGATTGGAACAATACCGGTATTTATAGCTGTGACAGCTCAATATGACCAAAAAACAAAGCGGCGGGTTGCTTTACTGGCAACAATTGTATCTGCATGCGTATTGTTGTTCTTTTTGGTTGTAGGTGAAATAGTGTTAACAGCACTCTCTATTCCACTACCTGCGTTTCAAATATCTGGAGGGATCGTTTTGTTTTTATTCGCTCTCAATATGATTTTTGGTGATAGTAAACCCGATGAAGAGATAAAATCATTAGAAAATTCTCATAAAGAAACTGCCATATTCCCACTTGCTGTGCCTTCTATTGCAAGCCCTGGCGCTATGTTAGCCGCTGTACTCTTAACAAAGAATTCTGTTTATACTCTTTGGGAACAGACGCAAACTGCACTAGTTATGTTATCTGTTCTCATTTTAGTTTACATATTAATGCTACTCGCTGGCTTTATTAATCGCCTGATAGGCACAAGTGGTGCGAGTGTCATAAGTCGGGTGATGGGACTCATTCTTTCATCTATTGCCATCACAAATATTTTAACGGGTTTTGGTGATTATTATAAAGTGCTGTAGATATAAAAAAGCATAACTCGTCATTTCAAAGTACAAATAACAGTTGGCTGTCTTTCGTTATAGCCAACCTATGTTTTCCGCTTAGTAAGTCGTTAAGTGGTTTAAGTACTAAGCTGATCTCTAAAATGACGAGTTGGAGTTAAACTTAACCTCGACGTAATTTCAGTAGCCATGAAGATCGATTCTTTTCCGCGTCGTAAAATACAGACATAGTGAAAAAAAACATCAGTAGCAGTATTGTATGCGCTGCTAGGCTTATGCCAAAGTAGATAATACTTCCAAGATATATGGCAAAAGAAAAGCTCCAAAGACCAGCTAAAATTGTCATTATATAAAATCTACTGACAGGATCAGGAATATGTCTGAGTGGGTTTCGTTCTGAATCAAAAATATATTTGTAATAATCATATATTCGAAGTGCAAATAATTTCATCATATACTCTCTTATTTCAAAGTTCCTATATTAGAATACGGTTTCATTTCGAATTTAGATCTAAATAATATCCTTTTTAATAATTGTTACGATCATCTTCGCATAACAAAACAGTTGGCTTTTTCTTATTCACGCTTATTTTATTCAACATATTTAGCCCGTTAACAAATCGTTATGCATTGGACAAGATATTTAATCAAGCTGCCATCAATTTGCGAACTTAATAAAAGTAGGCAGTAACTGACAATAATCATTTACTACAACGAGTGTATACAACTCTTCAATTAGACTTTTCAACATCACTAAAACAGACAGTTAGTGAGTATGTTGTAAGTTAAATTCTAATAAGACATTGAAAAGAGAAAAAACAGTTGGTTTTTCCTTCTTCTTCGCTTACCTTATGCAATTATTATTTACCCCTAAATGGGGCGCTATATATTTAAGGAAAATCATGCACAGTATCAAGAGTCGTAGATTACGAAAAAAATTATATTTAGATGAATTTGCTATTTTAGGTTTTGAGTTTTCATGTACATTGAATGCAAAAACTTCGGATGACTTTGACTCATTATTAATACAGTTGGTCGATTTTGTAGAAAGCCGTGGACTCTCTATGGGAGGTGGTGGAGACACTAAATTATTTAGTGCTTTTATCAGTTCAGATCATCGTTATGTTTCTGCAACTGAAGAAGATCGAGATGCCATTACAGCTTGGCTTGATAACCAGGAAGCTATAAACAATATTACTGTAGGTAAATTGGTTGACGCGAACTACGGTGTATAATTAGTCACTAAAGCAGCACAAATAACAGTTGGTTCATACTCTCGCATAGGTTATTTTAACCAACCGTTATTTACCTCTTAGGGGTTTAGTTTAACAAGGATAGTTAAATGAATAATTTATTACTTAAAGAAAAGTTAGTCGTGTTATTTTGCTGGGGAGCAGGTTTTTTCTTTCTTGGCACTGGTTGGTATGAGTTTTTAACCTCTCATAGTAGTTTAAGTAATTTAGCTATTTCAACAGGTGTAGCAATAACTATCTTTAGTACTGGCTTCACACCTAAAGTATTTTACATGCCTATAAGATCTGCATTAAAAGATATTCAATCACCTATTTTAGTCAACATTGAA
>OLHM01000382.1_pt1 | contig 15282 bp, 13 predicted proteins | sample 1609611 | NCBI WGS metagenome assembly OLHM01 (sample SAMN05416891, study PRJEB24817) | seawater metagenome | isolation source: Sea water | place: Canada:Atlantic | collected 2013-11 | reverse complement strand
ATTAACCAAATCTGCATTGTCGCCAACCTCTTCAATAATTTGAGCCATCCGGAGGAATACCTCTCTGAGTAACCCATCCTTATTTTTAAAGTGGTGGAAAACTAGACCCTTTGAAACCTTTGACTGCTCACAAATGATAGAAATGGGCGTATTCTCATAGCCCTGCGTTGCGAACAGCTTAATAGCTACGTCAATGATTTGTTGTTTTTTATCCACGATATTCACTTTTAATGTATTGACTGACCGTCCGGTCAGCTACATATTATGCAAACTTAACAGAAGTTGCAAGCCAAATTTAAAATTTACTTTGGCTGCGTTTTTTTATCATGTTTAAATTTATTGGAGGCTTTTTGCTAGAGAATCGGGTAATTGCACTTTCCTAGTCCATATAGGCTAAGAAACATAGAAAACATCATTAGACCCCATCACAAAGTGATGGTTGGTTTTTATTTGCAATTGCTAAAAATTGGGATTACTCCAGTGAATATATCTAAAAATGATCAACGCGTTCTACATGTCCTCGCACTAGGTGGCGAGATTCAATATTGTCGTGAAAACGGTAAAGTCCAAGAAGTTCTCTGTTACACACAGGATGGGCTTGTCTTGTCTAACTGTACAATTGACGCATTTAAACGTTTAAAAAGCAAAAAACTTATCAGCTCGAAGAAAGGACAGCCTTATCGTATCACGCGATTAGGGGCTGTCTCTGTTCGATCACAAATGTTCCAGCGCTTTTAAGATCAAATTAAATTCTCAAGCTTTCATATAAAGAGTTCTTGCGGAGAGTTCTCTAAATACAGCACAATCGCTCTTTATATGATTGGCAACAATGAGCTTACACCAGTATCTCAAACATGTAGAAAATTGGTTAAAATCATCTTAAATCTGTTTATGATTTCACAAAAGATAATGTCGGCTATTGGCTATCAGTTGACCTAAAGAATAATCAACAGCTAACCTCAGCAATGTGCACGGAAAAGTTGTTATTAGTTACTGATTTTTTTAAACTAAAAGAAACGTATATTAATGATGACTTTCACTTACCTGGTTGTTTTATCTTCATTTGTGTAATAAATAATATTATGAAATACAGCCTGATTTTCTGAGACATTGCGATAACCATGCTTTTGATTTGCATTAAATTTTACCACGTCACCTTTACTTAATGGGTGCCACTGTCCATTTAGAAGATATTCCATATCGCCTTCTATTACCAAAATATGCTCGATCACTCCATCATTATGAGGAGCAGAGATTTGCTGGTGCAATGGCGCTAAGGTTAGGGAAAAAAACTCACTTTTTGTTTCTACATCGAAGGGAAATAAAGTAGAGATAGATATACCTGCCTCACTATTTAACATATTTTTAGATACGTCATCGTCCTCTATCGCTAGGAAAAAATAGCTTAACGGTAAATGAAAACCCGTGGCTATATCCCATAAACGCGCAACAGTTGGGCTTGATTCACCTCTTTCTATTTGCCCTAACATTGCCTTTGAAACACCAGTGTTCTTACTCGCAACATCAAGACTCCAACCTTTGTTGGCTCTCGCCAGTTTTAGTTGACTACCTATGGCATTGTTGAAATGTAGACTCATTACTTCCCTTGTGCGTTATAACGCATAGTGGTACATTGTGCGCTATAGCGCACATTAAAATCATTGTGAGGGAAATAGGTATGTTAGTCAATCGTATAATAAGCGCAACTGTTGCTGGATTGGTTGCCGTTGTTATTGGTTTTGCTAGCTCCGTCGCTTTGATCTATCAAACAGTTATTAACTTAGGCGGTGATGCAGGTCTCGCATCAAGTTGGATATTAACGTTAGGATTATCAATGGGCATAACGTCGATTGCCCTCTCCTATTATTACCGTGTGCCAATACTCATAGCTTGGTCAACACCAGGCGCAGCATTACTTATTGCAAACACTCAAAATTTTAACCTCAACGAAGCGATAGCTGGCTTCATGTTCTCAGCATTGCTAATTTTCTTATGCGGTATTACCGGTTGGTTTGAAAAATTAATCAATAAACTCCCCTTTCAACTTGCTTCTGCGATGCTGGGTGGGATTTTGGTTAATTTTGGCATTGATGTTTTTAATCAAATGAATGAGGCACCACTACTGGTGATCGTCATGTTATTTAGCTATTTGATTTGTAGGCAGTTGATGCCAAAATTCACCATGTTATTCGTGTTGATCATTAGTGTAGTGTTCGCGTGGCAACTTGAGTTAATGACGTTTACCGCATTTTCTTGGCAGCTAAGTGAGTTTTCCTATGTTTCGCCTGAATTTAACCTTTCCGCAATACTAGGTATTGGCATTCCCTTATTCCTTGTCACGATGGCAGCACAAAATTTGCCCGGTATTGCGGTCTTAAAAGCCCATAATTATAAAGCCCCGGTATCATCGATATTATCTGTTACTGGTTTTGTGAATATGCTTGCTGCTCCCTTTGGTGCTTATGCAATAAATCTAGCGGCAATAACAGCAGCTATATGTATGACTGAAGACGTGGATAAAGATCCTAAAAAGCGTTATTGGGCTGCAATCTCTGGTGGTGGCTTTTATATATTAATGGCCATTTCTGCTGGATATCTGATGCAAGCTTTCGCCTCATTACCCAATGCATTAATTTACTCGTTAGCGGGTATGGCTTTATTTACCACTATCACTAGTAGTATTCAACAAGCGCTCTATGACGATAAAATGTCTGAAGCGGCAATAATTACTTTTCTCGTCACAGCATCAAACTTGTCACTATGGAATATCAGCTCTGTTTTATGGGGATTAATCGCCGGCTCGATAACCTTACTTATTCAAAAATTGCTTAAGAAATCCAATAAATAATTATGCTAAAGATAAGTACGATATTAAAATTAAATACTTTAAGGTATGTTAGAGATAGTAATACTGTAGGCTTCACCCATAGATACGAGTGCTCATAATTAGGAGCACTCATAAACACTTAAGGTACTGACATGGAAAAATATATAATATTTTTTAGAGGAATTAATGTTGGAGGTAAAAACTTATTACCAATGAAAGAGCTTGTTCCGCTGTTAGAGGAAGCTGCATTTGAAGAAGTAGCATCTTATATTCAAAGTGGTAATGTCGTTTTAAACAGTCCAAGTAATCCAGCCGATGTTATTCATAAAGTAGTATTAGACAACTTTGGTTTTTCGCCTGAACTCTTTATTTTGAATGAAACTGAATTTTGTACTGCTATGGCAAATAACCCCTATCAAACATTCGAAGGTAAGTTCGTACACTTTTATTTTTGTCACAATACTATTGAGTTAAACCAAGAAAAAGTGAACAAATATCAAGCTGAATCAGAAGGTTACTATATAAAAGGCAAGGTGTTTTATTTACATGCTCCGCATGGTATTGGCCGATCTAAACTTGTTGCTAATATAGAAGCTTGTCTAGAGCAATCAGCTTCAGGTCGAAATTTAAATACCACCAATAAAGTCAGCGCTATGTTAGCAAAAATGTAAAAGGCCCTACTAAAAGTAGCGCCTTTTTCAATTTAACAGTGTTATATTTGATGTGAGGTAAACGAAGCACTTATTACGAAAAGATATTTTTCAAACTATCAGCAAGCTCAACAAAGCGCTCTTTCATACTTCGTTTTACTTTAATACTAACACCACTAAAAATACAGAGTCCTTCAATTATAATAGTAGGCTTATTGAAACTATTTAGATTAGCGCTTGAAGACCTTGATTGATTCGGCGCTATATTATCAATGCCACCAAAGATACAAAATGCTTTTGATATTACATTGACATTCTCAGGGACATAAATCGTATCGCCGCTAAATAAGCTAAACATTTTAATACGCACAACTTCTTGGCTAAATTGGGCATCAGTAAAGTCAATATCCGTGCCACTAAATATGCTTAGATAGCGAGTTTCTCTTGCTACTCGCCAAACACCTCCGCGTGTGCTGCCGCTAAAAATATTTACCATGTAATCCAGTTCTTCTGTTTCCCCCCCTACATAATTAGGGGCTAAATCTTGCTTTTTACTTTCGACAAAAGCTTTATCAACAGCTAAGGGTAAGTCAGTGGTTAAATCGACTAAGTCTTGATGATTAACCAATTCCATGGCTTGGTCTAAACGACGTTCAAAAGCCTCATAAGATAATTCACCATGACTATAGTTCATGATCAATTGGTCAATCACTTCACTGCGTACAGTTTCAAGAGGTCTATCTTTTAGGGTAACTGTCATTTTGCTTTCCTTGTTCTTTTAAGTTTTATGATTACTTATTTACAAATGAGTAACACTGTAAAAATATAGAAGCAACGAAAGTGCCAATAATATTTACCAATAAATACAAAGGGTTGAATAAATGAAGAAATATTCAAGTGATACAAATACAATTATATGGTTATTTTGACCAAAATAAGGGGAATACAGTAGAGTAATATTTGAGAAGTATAGGAAATAATTCAGGGAGAAGTAGAGTTACTCAATCTAAAATGTATAGCGAAAATAAAAAGCTAAAGCACTCATTGTTCAAATGATCGACGTTAGTCAATGAGTACTTTAGATGTATTAATGATGTAATACACCAATAAGAGTTATAGCTGCTAGTGAAGTACTGCGCGAATTGGAAGACCCGCACATATTTCAGCTTCAGCAATTAAAATTTCTTCTAAACGCTGATCAACTTCTGCTTTATCGCAATACTCATATGCAAGCTCAACAAATAAGTTTTTATGTTTTTCTTCTGATTTAGCAATCGCTTCATAAAGATCTTTGTCTTTACCTTCAGGCAATGCTTGTGAAACCAACCAGAACTTTTCATAACCACGGGCTTCAATAACCGCTGCAACAAGCAATCTATCCATTAAGAAAAAGCTGGTTCCGTTACGAAATAAAGCACGGATCTGAGTAATGTAAGGGTCTTTTTTATCTTGACCTAAAGTAACATCGCGAGCCACAAGTAACTTTAATACTTGTTTGAAATGAATAAGTTCTTCAATAGCTAAATCAGTCATAGCACGGACAAGTTTAGCCTTGTCTGGGTAATGAGATAACATGGCCATTGCCATACCTGAGGCTTTCTTTTCTGCAGCCGCATGATCTTGTAAAAAACGGTTAAAGTCAGCCATTACAGCATCAACCCAATCTTGGCCTGTGTGGTGTTTCAATTCAAACATAGTTACTACTCTCTAAGACTATACCCGTTCCACTTGAAGATGCATCTTCAAGTGGAACGGGTATATATTTATTTAATGAAATTTATTGACGAAATTGGCATAATTTTACCTGTGAACTTTTCACTCCACAATGGTTATACCTACCCTTTATGGTAATTACATTTCTCAATCCTAACGCTCAATACTAATAAAGCACCTTGTCAATGCGGCCTTTATTAGTCGACTCTACTTTTAGGGGATTATTAAGGTGCTGCCAAGCTCTCACTTTACCACCGATATTAATTTGTTTAAAACCGCCTTCTCTAGCTTTTTCTTTATCAATATTAAGAAAAGATAACATGGCTAAATAGCTATCTTCGTCACTTACATCAATAGTTAGTAGATCTTGAGGTCTATCTTTAAAGTGTTCTGTGATCCCTTGCTGATGACGGTTGTAACAATCCAACAAGAATTCATCGCTGTTAATATTCTCTTCGGTTAACGGTGAGAAAGTTTCACTGTAACAACGTTTTATATGGGGGTTAAACCCTCCATCAGTGCGTTGTAAGTTGACTAGCATGCGTTGTAAAAGTTGCTTAATCGAAGGAAGCCAGAGCTCAGGGGCACGCGTTAAGTGAATAAACTGACTATTAGGGAAGTCTTTATCGAGTGTTTGGTAATCACAAAATATTGGCGTATCTGCTAACACTTGTGCTTGAGAAAAAGAGTCCTGTGTATACGCATTATGAGCCGTTTTAAAACCTTGCTCTAACATTGCTAAACACACACTGGTGGTTGCCGTTCTCGGTAAACCAATAATAAAAATTTTCTCTATCGACACTTAAGCTAAACCCTTTAAAAGTAAAAGCTGATTGCAGTAATACACACTGAAATCAGGTTAAAAACATGCGATTATAACTGATTTGTTTGTCACTGTTGAATTTTGATGTGCAAAGTTGCTGCAATCAAGTGCTTTTAGAACGTATCTTAAGAAATACGAACGTCAGTTTGTATTAAAAACAGATAATTAACAGCATAAATATCGACAAATATCTATATAACAAACGTCCAATTGACAGTGATCAATAAATGCCTTATTTATGAGAGCATACTAAATATATACCGAGTACATAACGAGCAATACCAATGCCATTAGTTTTTTGATCTTGTTGTGCGTAGGAAAAATAATTCAAGGGTAGGCGCTTGATTGACCAATAGCTGGCTATTGGGATTGAGAGCAACGCCGCCTTGGAATATTTTAACCAGCACAAATGGGCAATAATTGAATGGTATTGGTATTGGTATAATTATTAGTCAAGGAATTTTCATGACAGCACAAGACGAGCAACGTGATAGTGTAAAATGGGGTGATTACTTACAATCAGGTAATCGTATTTTTATCGGCTCTAATGCCGCAGTACCTAACGCCTTAATTGATGATTTGATAGCCAATAGCCATGGACTACATGATATTGAAACCGTCCATATTTTAACTTTATCTGAGAATGTCTGGGCTAAAGCAGAACATAAAGACTTATTTAAAGTAAATAGTTTATTCATTGGTGGTAAAAACATTCGTGAAGCTATCGCCGAAGGTCGTGGCGATTACACCCCTTGTTTTATTTCTGATGTACCACGTTTATTTAATGAAAATAGCTTACCACTTGATGCGGCACTGATTATGGTCAGTCCTCCAGATGAATACGGTTACTGTTCATTAGGCGTGAGTGTCGATATTGTTTCTGCTGCCGTAAAAGCGGCCAAGTACGTTATCGCGCAAATAAACCCTAAAATGCCACGTACCAATGGCCATAGCTTTGTCCATGTAAATCAAATACATAGTTGGATAAACGCTGAGCAAGAACTGCCACAAATTATTGCGCCTATTATGGATCGTCGTACGGAACAAATTGGTCAATACGTTTCCATGTTAATTGACAATGGTGCGACCTTACAAATTGGTATCGGTAAAATTCCCGAAGCCGTATTAACCTATTTAGGTAATCATAAAGATTTAGGTATTCATAGTGAAATGATCTCAGATGGTGTGATTGATCTCATGCTAAAAGGGGTTATTAATAACCGCAGGAAAACCTACCACAAAGGAAAAGCTGTAGTAACCTTCTGTATTGGCAGTCAAAAACTGTATGACTTTGTTGATGGTAATCCTCATATTGAATTCTACCCTTCAGAACATGTTAACTCACCCGTTAAAATTGCTAAAAATGACAATATGGTGTCGATCAATAGCGCCATCGAGGTTGATTTAACCGGACAGGTGGTTTCAGACTCTATTGGCTATCAATTTTATAGTGGCATTGGCGGACAAGTAGATTTTGTTCGTGGCGCTTCTCTAAGTAAAGGCGGTAAGGCAATTATAGCCCTGCCTTCTACCACTAAAGATGGAAAAACCTCTCGTATCGTAGCGCATATAACTGAAGGTGGTGGTGTAGTAACTTCACGCGGTCATGTGGCCTTTGTCGTTACCGAGTTTGGTATTGCTTCATTACAAGGTAAAAGTATTCGTGAGCGCGCACTTGAGCTAATTCGTATCGCACACCCTAAATTTAGAGACAAGTTGCTTAGTGATGTTCGTAAACATTATTGGGTGCCAGAGTATCAAGAAAGTTCTCCAAGCTCTGTGCCTGAATTAGGCACGATAGAAATGAAACGCTTTAACTTTGCTGATGTTAATTACACGTTAAGGGCTTTAGCGCCGGCTGATGAACGTAAATTACAAGAGTTTTTCTATTCTCATAATAAAGAAACCTTAATCATGCGTTACAACCACCATATTACTCAGATGACGCGTGAAAAATCATGTAATTTGGTCAGTGTAAATCAGCACACAGATCTTGCTTTGTGCTTTACCAAGAAAAACTCTTTAGGCGAATCGATACAAGCGGTTGCTCGATATTATTACATTGAAAGTATTAATAGCGGTGAGGTGGCTTTTGTCATTAAAGAAAGTCTACGCGGCCGCGGCATGGCAAGTACCTTACTGGGTGAAATGATCGCCATCGCCAAAATTCGTAAGCTTGATAGCTTAGTTGCCTGTGTACGACGAGATAATGGCTCTATGCTAAAAGTCTTCGAACGTGCAGGCTTTGTGCGCCAGCCAAGTGAAGATTTTGATGAAGTTAGCTTAAAGCTAACGTTAACTGAACCTGAAACGGTTAATACTGAAACACACTAAAATAATAAGGGATAATTATGCCAGTAGGAATAATAGGCCACTATCGATGTGGCGAACATAATATGGGTGAGCATCACCCGGAAAATGGTAAGCGCTTAACGGCTATTTCAGACCAACTCATTCGCAGCGGTTTAGATTATGTCGTGCGACAATTCGATTCGAAGCCGATCGATAAAAGTTTACTCGCTTTAGCGCATACGCAAGAACATATTGATTTTGTTTTTGATAATGCCCCAAGTGAAGGTGAAGAAAACTTTACTGTCGGTGAAGACTCTGTGATGAATGAAAAAACCCTCACTTCTATTATGTATTCAGCAGGCGCTGCTGTTGATGCTGTAGACTTAGTGATGGATGGCACCTTAAGTGCTGCATTTTGCGCCACAAGGCCCCCTGGCCATCACGCAGAACACAATAAAGGCATGGGCTTCTGTTTTTTCAATAACGTCGCTGTTGCTGCTGCTTATGCCAAGCAAAAGTATGGTTTAAAACGCGTAGCGATTGTTGATTTTGATGTTCATCACGGTAACGGCACTGAAGATATTTTAACGAATCACTTTAAAGCGACGCCTGAAGATGACAAAGGTTATCTTTTTTGCTCAAGTTATCAATATCCACTCTACCCGTTTGAAATTCAAGAGAGTGATACACCACCGATAATTAATACCCCCTTAGCAGCCACGACTAAGGGTGAACAATTCAGAGAAAAATTAACAGCACACTGGTTACCTGCGCTGCATAAGTTTAAACCTGAGTTGATTCTTATCTCGGCAGGCTTTGACGCTCATATTGAAGATGAAATGTCACATGTTAGCTTAACAGAGGCAGATTACCGTTGGATCACCGATGAACTTAAAGTCATTGCTAATGAATATGGTGAAGGCAGAATAGTCTCTGTACTTGAGGGTGGTTATGCACCGAGCGCATTAGGTAGAAGTGTGGTTGCCCATGTTAATGGCTTGATCGGTAACTAATTTACTCTTCTTACTTTTGTACGCTTAGATTTGACACCAAAAAAAAGCCAATACGCTATAGAACGTATTGGCTTTTTTTAAATACAGTTAACGACTAGAAATACCAAGCCAAGGACAACTGTGCATGGTCGTCACTGCTTAAGGTATATAGTAAGTCATTAGATTCGTTACTTTGTAATAACCGCACATCAAAACTCGCAATAAAGTTATCACCAAAACGACGACTGGCTTCAATTAGGAAACTAAAAGCGTTGTGATCTAAATCACTGCCAAAGCCCATCAATACCTCGCTACTCTGCATGTCGTTAAAGGCTAACCTAGCCCCTAAGAACAAATCATTTTGCATTAATGAACCTTGGGCACCAAGGGCAACTTCACCACGAGAATCCCAGCTATGCTCCATCAGTAAACCTAAGTCGAGGTTCGAATCAAAGACGCCAATAAAGCTATATTCAAATCCTGCTTGCGTTGCCCAAAAATCTTCAAGGCTAGTACTACGAAAGATACTCTCAAACTTCCATAACCAATCACCCAATGTTGCTTGAGCATCAATGCCTAGTTGATCCATTTGAGTGTAGTACTGTACTAAACTCGATGATGGCGCTTGTGGTGATGGACTTAAATAAGCCTCTCTGTTGGTGCCATGAAACCAGTAAGCACCTAGGTCGAAATCACCAACACTATGCGCCCAACGAAGCGAAAAATCTAAATGTTGTTGACCTGCAGACGATTCATAACTGACATTGTCTTCATCAACGACTAAAGGTCCACGTAAACGCCCTTCTTCGCCAGCATAGGTTCTTTCACGAAAACCGGGTAATAAAAACACATCGACAATCCCCCAGTCATTTACTAGTGATAAGTTAACCATTTGTTGACCGAGTTTATCTTCGCCATCAAAATCTTCTACGCCATCTGTTTGGTTAATCACATCAACCAAATGTTGAAATTCGGTAACGCCCCAAAACTCTTTACGAATACCAACGCGTAATTCCCAATCATCACTGGCATGAATATAAGCAAGCTCACGAATGTCACCATGAGTTCGCTGGTCATCATGACTATCAACCCGATAAAAAGGCGTAAAAACGAGACTATCACTGCCATCATTCCACTGCCAATAAAGCTCAGGCTCTACCGAAAAAGAGGTTTGACTATGGCTCAATTGCTCAGAATAAAGTGCATCTTTAAAAAAGTAACGCTGTTCAAGCGCTACATTACCCGATGCTTCAAATTCAACATCACTGGCTGTTTCATTGGCAGATAAAGGGTTACTAAGCACTAAACTTACGCACACAGCTATAGCAGTTACAGACAATTTTAGTCTGCTACCTAATACTTTACTTAGGGCTTTAGTTAAAGGCTTATCTAAAACCTGGCTTAAAGACTCATTTAAAGAAAGGTACATCGGCTTAGCGCGCTCGTTTTAATGAATTGCGATTAAAATCACTGTCTGACAAACCTGTTTTAAAAGCGTAGTTAGTCCATTTAAGTTCAGTACTCTTACCATTTTGATGATTAATCATTTCTTGGATATCTGCACGCCAATGTTTCGCTAGATACTGTTTATAACCTTTAAAAGATAGAGTCTTTAGTAAAGAATCTTTACGGTCATAAAAATCAATTTTATGAACGCGGTACTCTTGGGTATCAATCCACACTACACGACGGGTATAACCTGAATTTTCATCCGCTGGATATTGCTCAACTTTAAAGGTTTTCAAACCATTTAATTCTTCTTCACCTAAATATTTATAAGTATACTTCTCAACTTCAAAAGAACTTAAATCTTCAAAGGCAAATTCAGAGCCCATAAAAGGTCCTGATTTATTTCGTGAAGAAATACGTTTAACACGTTTTAATGCCGGTAAAAACAACCATTGTTCATCAGCTTCAACTGGGTGTGAAAAACTTAAAAATGCAGTGCCTTTTACATCACGCGGTTTATTAAATATTGTTAAGCTTTTATCACCATCATCAAGAATTTCTAATGACTTCATTTTAATTTCGCGAATACTTTCTTGGCCTTGCTTATTACGCAATAACATCAACATATCAGCAGTACTATCTTGCCAACCTAAATCACGTTTTTTAGCTTCTAACGAAATATCTAAGCCTTTTTGCTCCTCGGCACTCAACGCAAAAGAAACATTTGAAACCACCAGTAAACTGAGTGCAGAAAAAGCACTGATCAGTATTTTTTTAGTTAACATATAAAATCCTTATAAAAATTTATCATCATTATGGGTAAATGACGGCTCTATTAAACCGCTTTAATTGTTTCTTTAGTGGTTGCTTCTGTCGTAGTTGCTGCACTTTCGTTTACTTCATGTTTATTCTTATCTAATAACATCAATAACGGAGGCAAGAATAAAAAGTCAACCAATAGCGCTACAAAGATAGTTAGTGCCGTTAAGAAGCCCATATCAGCATTCATTTTAAATGACGATTGTGCCAGTACGGTAAAGCCAGCAACAAGTACAAAAGTGGTCACCCATAACGCTCTTCCAACATTATCAAATGCATAATGTACCGCTTCTTTGGTATTAGCATTTTTATCACGTCTTGCATGAAGGTATTTACTCAAAAAGTGAACGGTATCATCAACAACAATTCCAAGCGTCATACCAATAACAACCGACAAGCCTAAGCCGACTTGTCCACTGTATAATCCCCAAATACCAAAGCCTATGGCTGCAGGTGCCAAGTTTGGCAATAAACTGATAAGACCAAAGCGCCAACTTTTTAATGCCACACCTAATAAAATAGAAATTAGAATTAACGCCAACGTTGTACCAATTAACATACTGGTAATATTACGTTGACCAATATGAGCAAACATTAAACTAGGACTAGCGAAATCTACTTCATACTGTGGTGCATGTTCACTAAACCACTGAATCATGTCTTGTTCAACAGTAATCAATTCGTTACTGGTCATATTCTTAAAAGTAGCCACTATTCTCGATGAAGATTTATCAACATCTAATTGGTTATTTAAATCTAAGCCGTAAGGTAAAGACATTTCATACAATAAAAGGTACTGGGCTGACATCTCCTGGCTATCCGGTAATTTATACCAACTAGCATCGTCACCGTGCATGTTTTTGTTCAAACGTTTTAAGGTATCAGTAATGGTATTTACATGATCAGTTTCAGGGCGCGCACGTAACCAATCACTAAAGTCTGACACGCTGTTCAAATATTTAGGGTTGTTTATACCACTAGCGTCACCGGTTTTCACCGAAATCTCAACCATCATCATGCCTGACAAGTTCTCTTGCATAAAATCAGTCGCCACGCGATATGGTACTGTTTTATCAAAGTACTTCACAAAATCATCATTGAGCTGATTGTTAGGAATAAACATAACAGAGGCGATGATAAATACACTGGTTAAAGGCAATAAGACTTTACGCTTGGCAATAACAAAATCGGCTAGTTTAGCCATGATGTCTTTTTTATTTTCTGGCTGCACTTTAACCCGTACAGGTAATACGGTTAGCAATGCCGGGAATATTGTAATTGAAAAAACAAATGCCAACATTACACCAATGGCAACTAAGTTACCTAAGTCTCTAAACGGTGGAGAATCAGAGAAGTTCATACTTAAGAAACCAATAGCAGTAGTAATACTGGTTAAAAATATTGGTTGTAAGTTAATTTTTATACTGCGTGCAATCGCCGTGCGCTTATCAGCGCCTTGGCGCATTTCATAAAACATCGAAGTTAAAATGTGGATACAATCTGCAACAGCCAGCGTCATAATCATGGTCGGTGCCGATGAAGAAGGTCCCGTTAAATAGAATCCTAACCAGCCCGCAAGACCCATAGTAGTGACTATACTCATAATGATAATAAGTACGGTTGAAATGGTACCAGTAATGGTTCTCAGCAATAAACCTATAGTCACGATAACAACAAGAAACATCAGAGGAATAAGGGTTGAACTATCACTAATTGAGGACTCACCAAATGAAGTGTTCATCATCGCCATGCCTGAAAGATAAACATCAAGCTCTGGATGGTCTGCTAAAAACAGTGTTTTAATAGCCCGTACACTGGCTGCAACTTCTGGTGTTTCAGCCATAGGATTAATACCGGGGAACTGCACCGTCACATTAACAATAGAAACATGACCCGTTTGAGAGATAATTTTATTTACTAAAAGCGGTTCATTAATAGCTATTTTTTTTATCTTTTCGAGCTTTTCACTGGTTAAATTATTAGTCGACATAACAAGATCTTCAACGATCATGTCATCTTCTTCAGCATAGGTATATTGGAAGTTAGTAACTGAATCAACTCGGGTTGAATATGGTACTTGCCAACTCTCTTTAGTTAACACTTTTAACGCCGCTAAATGCTCAGCAGTAAAAACATTGCCATCTTTAGGTACAACAACAAAAGAAACATTATCGCTTTTGTTGTAGACCTTTTGCATAGATTCAAAAGCCGTTAACTGTGGGTTTTCTTCACTAAAGAACACACGGTAGTCATTTTTAAACTCTAACTTTTGTGCCCCCGTCCCTGCCAGCACCATAAACGTAATACAAACAAGTATTACCCAAAATGGATTTTTTCCGACAAAATTGTAAAGTTTGTCTCTCATTGCTAAGTCCTTATTTATCTTTATAAAAGAAGTTTTTATCGATGACGAATCGTAACCTTACAAGTCAAAAAAATGCGGCTACACACCGCACTTCCTTTGTATTTATTTAGCTAAAACTATCAAAATTTAGTTCTCGCCCTTTTGCACTAATTAGCGCTAATTCTCCTGGAAATAACTCAGCCAATGCAATTTTTAGTTCTGCACAATGGCTTCTGTCTTTTGTAAAAGGTTTCCATCCCATTCCGTCAAACAACATATTGCTCAGGTTAAAGAGCTCACGTTCAACAATTAAACTTGTTCTGCCACTGCACTGCTCAACTTCACCTGAAAGCAAAGTGATAGCACCATACGCCATAGACCAATTACTAAAACATAGTTGCTGTATATCCATATTCATAGGAAGTGAGAGACTATTATCATTTAAACCATCTTCTACTATCCCGTGAATAGACGTCATTAACTTAATTTCTAATTGCTCTCCCTCGTTAATGTGTTTTTCACTTGATTTTCCTACTACATTAGGCGATTTTGCGCAAAGCACTGATTGGAACAATGCGGGATATAACATTGCATAAATAAGGTAAGAGAAGTTTAATAAAAGCATTCTTGAACGTGAACAGCCTTTAAATTGATATGCTCGATGGAAAAGATCGCCAAGAACTTTGATAGAGTAATTGCTGATAGCTAACAGTAAATCTTCTTTGCCAATAAAGTGTTTATAAACGGTACCTTTTGAAAATGGCACTTGGGCCACCACTTTATCCATGGTGAGGTTTTCAATACCATTTTGTTGGATAAGAAGCACAGCTGAGTTAATTATCAATAACTCTCTTTCTTGAAGTGCTGTTTTATCGAGTAACTTAGGTGGTGTCATAATGTCTACTTTTATAAATGTGACGAATCGTCATTGACGTTTCGTCATCTTACAATAAGTGTAATTATTGTCAATACATTTGTAACTAAAATGTACGTGTGAATTTTCTTTCATCCACATAATATGAGTCATGGGTGATTTTTATAAAAATTCTTGAATTTCCTTTAATGCCTTTGCCGTATAGGTATAGGTATAGGTATAGGTATAGGTTAATGGATCTAAAGCTATATATGATATTGAAGTGAATTTGATGCTTTCTGGAATGAATATGTAGGAGCAGGAGTTGTACTATTTCTGTCAGCTTGAGTCAGGAAAGGAGATAGGTAGAATAAAAAATAATAAAGGGATAAAGATGCTTTATCCCTTTATTTAGTAAACAATTTAGCCAAAAATAGCTCTCATCAACCCAATAACATGCTCAACGCTCTTACCCTCTGTAACTTGCTTGAGAATAGTATCACGTTTATTTTGAATGTAT
>OLHM01000381.1_pt1 | contig 15332 bp, 7 predicted proteins | sample 1609611 | NCBI WGS metagenome assembly OLHM01 (sample SAMN05416891, study PRJEB24817) | seawater metagenome | isolation source: Sea water | place: Canada:Atlantic | collected 2013-11 | reverse complement strand
CATTCACCGTGCTGGTATTGTGATCTTGATTGTCTGCTAGCGTATAGGTGTAATCTACCGTGATGGTGCCATCAACGGCCATATCATAACCATTAAGCACAATCGTGCCTGCAGTGGTGGTGATAGCAATCGGTGATGCGGTGCTATTTACTAAATCAGCCACATCAACATTGACACCCGCTACAACCAAGGTTTGTAGACCATCTAGTGCGGTTAAGGTAAAGCTACTATCTACAACATTATCATTATTTGGATTACTTCCATCGGTTAAAGAAGACTCAAAAACTTCTTCTTCATCACCACCGAATCCACCGATATTATCAGGAATAGTTAAACTAACATCATCATCAGTTCCATCAATACGAATGGTTAAAGTTGAAGTAGAAGTATCGCCATCAAGATCTGTAATTGTATAGGTGAAAACATCAGTTAATGATTCACCTGTAGTCAACTCTTGTATCACTAGGGCATCATTAAATAGCTGATAAATATAGCTGCCATCTTGATTAAGAGTAATCGTGCCATATTCTCCTGCTAACTCTATACCAACTTCAACTCCGTTAATGGCGGTAACAGGAAAGTCAGGAATATTAAGGCCGATATCATCATTATCAAAAACATTTCCAGCAATAGTGTTGGACTGACTGTCTTCAGCGATACTATTAAAGTCTTCAACTGCTTCAGGAACATCATCAATTAGCTTAGGAGGCTCTACCGGTGTAGGTGCTGGTGGTAGTACTATTACTGGTGGTGGAGGAGTTACTATAACCGGAGGAACTACGGGTACAACAACCGGCTCTGTTGGAGTAAATGTTGAGTTATCGGGTGTTGAAATGATCGTTGGTTGTGATATAGAAAAAGAGCCATGACTCTCTATTTTTTCAGTGCCATCTTGCAGTGGTTCAGGTTCTTGGCGAACAAAGGTAGCGGTGCTTAGTTCAGAGTTAACATCTGTAGCACCACCTGTACGAGCTGCAATGCCACCCGTATCACCCTCTCCATCTTTTAAATCTTCCTCACCTGCTGAAGGTGCTTCTTCATCGTCCTCACCAGCCTCGTCTGAGTCTTCTTCATTTTCCTCTTCTATACCGTCAATATCAATATTAGTCATATCAAACTTGGCATCTAGCAACGCAGCATCAAACAATAAACCGTCATTACCAGCAAGAAATATTTCTTCTAAATTATCTTGAAAACCTATGATGATTTTTCCATCATCATCTAAACCTTCAACAAAATCACCTTCATAAATAGGATCATTAAGTTTGAGTTCTCTCAAACTACCATCAAGATTATTTGTTGCATTGAAATTGCCAATAATTTCTTTAACATAGCCAATAATTTTATTCATGGTAATCCTTTTATCTACTGTAGTGATATGGTGGTTTACGATTTCACATTACAGTGTTGAAATATTTTAAATTCGTAATTAACGTTCGCTGAACGTGTAGTAAGTAGCTCTTAAAATAGGCTTTAAAATGTAATCTAGTACTGTCTTTTTTCCTGTAATAATATCAACACTGGTAGTCATACCAGGTATTATTTTTAAAGGATCTTGACTGTTGCCCAAAAAGCTTTGTTTTGTTTTTATATGTACGGTATAGAAAGTATTTTCTTGTCGATCAGTTTTAGTATCAGCACTTATTTTTACAACTTCTCCAGCCAAGCCGCCGTAGATTGAAAAGTCATATGCTGTAAACTTGACGATAGCTTTTTGTCCAGGATAGATAAAAGCAATGTCTGATGGTTTAAGTTTTACTTCTACCCATAGCACATCATCGCTTGGAACTAATTCAATAAGATTATCACCAGGCTTCACCACACCACCAATAGTGTGTACAAAAATTGATTGAATAATTCCGTTACTTGGAGAGCGTACAAATGATCGTTGAGTTTCATCTGTTAATGCTTTATTGCTCGCAATTATTCGTTCTAGCTCTGCTGTAACTTCATTAATCTCTTGCTTAAGCTTACTTTGCGATTGATATTCTAAAGCCGCTAGATTATTTTGTGCTTCTTCAATTACTGCTTCTAAGCGTGGAATAGATATTTTTGCTGAGTAATAGCGTTCTTCGATAGTATTTTGTTCACGTTGTAACTTAATGAACTCTACCTTGGGCTTTACACCTTTCAATACAACAGGCTCTGTGATTCTTACTTCTTCTTTAATCAATTCTAATGCTGAGCTAAAGTGTTTAATGTGTACTTTTACTTCATTAAGCTCATGCTTTCGTTGATTCAATTTTTGTTGTAAAACTTGCTGCTGCGTTTTAAATTGACTTATATTAGTGAGATATAAACTTTTTTCACGTTCAAAAAGTGGTAATGATATTTTTGGTATATCGCTAGGTATAATAAAGTCATCATGATTAGTTTGAGCGTTAAGTCGCAATAATTTTGCTTGCAACTCCATATTCTTAATTGTTTGCCCCTCAAATAATGAAGCTGTTTTTTGATTGGTTAGTTTAAGTAAAACTTGCCCTGCTGTTACTACATCACCTTTATCAATGAGCACTTCATCAATAATGCCCCCCTCAAGATTTTGTAAAATTTGGTTTTCGCCACTGGGCACAATTTTACCTGGGCCTCTTGCTATTTCATCAATTTCAGCAAAAATAGACCAAATAATGAATAACAAAACAGTTACAAGCCAAAAAACTAAAACTCGACGAATACGTTTAGGTTGATGTTCAAGAACAGCTTCACTAAGGCTATGCATGTAAGCTAAGTCAGCATCACTAACAACACTGTTGTGCTTAGGTTCTTTTTTATCTAAAACTTTTTTGATATTAAGCATTATCACCTTCTTTAGCCGTAGCTTGTGAATGGTGCGGATTAGATAAATGGTTTAATACCTGCTCTTTTTTTCCACTGAGATAAACTTGTCCATCTTTAATCACAATCACTTTTTCAACTAAAGTTAATAAATTTAGTTTGTGAGTTATTAATAGAGTTGTTTTACCTGATAAATTACTTCTGAGTTTAGTAATTAATTCAGATTCGCTAGATTGATCTAAGTTACTACTCGGTTCATCAAGAAGCATAATAGGAGGGTTTAGTAAAAAAGCTCTAGCAATACCAACACATTGACGTTGACCACCAGATAAACCTAAACCGCGCTCTTCAATTGGCATTTGATAGCCTTTAGAATGCCTATGAGCAAATTCAGCTACCCCGCTCAATTGAGCAACTTCAAGTAGTTGTTGGTCTGTAACTTGGGCAGAGCGACCAAGAATATTATCTTTTAATGTTCCCTTAAATAATTGAATATCTTGAGCAACATACCCGGTATTTTGTCTTAATTGTGCAGGGTCAAGTTGATTAATATCCAGATCATCGATAAAAATACTACCTTCATCTGGTTCGTATAATTTCAGTATTAGCTTTTCAATGGTACTCTTGCCAGAGCCAATACGACCGATAATGGCAACGTTTTCTCCAGCTTCTATGGTAAAAGATACATTTTTTAATGCTGGTATATCGGCATCAGGGTATGTAAAAGTAACATCTTTAAACTCAATTTTTCCCGTAACTTTATCCAGCTTAATAAACTCTTTTTCTTGATTTCGCTCAGAGGGTTGTGACATCAAATTATCAAGTAATACAAAAGAAGCTTTAGCATCTTCATAATTGCTAATTAACGTAGCTGCTTGTCCCATGGGCGCAACACAACGAGAAGATAAAATCATGGTAGCGATTAACCCTCCCATAGTTAGCGCTAGATCTTGAATTAAGTACACCCCAATAATAATGACAAATACAGTATTTAACTGCACTAAAAACGACGTTATTGTGGTTATTGAGGCTGTCATCTCTCGAGTTTTTAAAGCTTTGTTTGCAATTTCTCCACATGCTTCTTCCCAAAGCCACTGGGTGTTTCCTTCTTTTACCTGAGTTTTAATTGTTTCAATATTTTGTAATGTTTCTATTAATATCGAGTTTTTTCTTGCTGCTGCCTCATGACTACTCGCTATCTGCTCATACAATGCTTTACGCTTCATTAAGGCAAAAATTAAAATTAATAACATTATTGTCAAAGGCACTAAAGCAATGACACCACCAATATAAAAAATAACACCTATAAATAGTATGGCAAAAGGCAAATCAATCAGTGCGGTCATTGTTGAATTGGTTAGAAAAGAACGAATTGAATCAAAGTCTTTAAGACTACTTGCAAAAGAGCCTACAGATTTTGGGACGTCAGCCATTCTTAGTCCAAGCACTTTTTCAAAAAGAATTGAAGAAATGATGACATCACTTTTTTTAGCTGCTTTTTCAAGAAGGTTTGTACGAGTGAACTTGAGAAAAACATCTAATACATAAACAAGCAAAACACCAATAGCAAAAACATGAAGTGTTTCCATTGCATTATTAGGTATCACTCTGTCATAAACATTCATGGTAAATAGCGGAGTAGCTAATACAAATAAATTTATAAGCAAAGAAGCTGAAAAAACATCCTGATAGAGTGACTTTGAATAGCGTAAACTACTCCAAAACCAATGTTTTTTTTCAAGGTTTAGTGTGCGTACTTCTGCTCTATCATGAACATATTTTTTCTTCAGTAAAAAAGCAAAGCCTAAATATTGCGATATTAGTACATCTGTATCGACCCATTGCTCATTAGTTTCGTCAGCAGATATTATTACTTTAGCTTGTTTTTTATCTTCAGAAAATGAGTCAAGAATACAGGTTTGCTGATCTTTTAATACTAAAACAACAGGTAACTGTAATGGTGATATTTGTTCTAAGGGACGCTCAATAAGGCTTGATGATAAACCTGCTCGACCTGCCGCACGTGAAAATAGCCCTTTCGCTTTGTCTATTGAAAATAACGGTGTTACACCTGATGGGTCAACGGGTAACCCTTCAGTAATATACTCTGCCGAAGTCGACTGATGATACGTTTTACAAAAAAGTAAAAGTATATTCAACAAACTATCTATCTCAACCGAAGGTATACTACTTTTTGTCATCTATACTACAACCTAAAAGGTGATGAGTGGCATTTGTACTACATGCATTAATTAATCCAAAATGTTATTTACTCGATTGAAATAGCATTTCAGCTGAGCAAATAAACAAGACATTATTTCTTTGTGTTAATCCAATTAGTAGAATAATCCATAAAAGTTTCAGGCACTTCTTGAGGCAACGAATCTAGCTCTTCTTCAACATTAGTGTTATTTCTATCAAGCCCAACTTTTTTCAGATAGGTATCATCATCACCTAATACAGCAACTAGCATAGTTCCCATAGCGTCATGAATTCGATACTTTGCAAATAAATGATTATATTGTGCGGTAATGATTTCATTTTTAGCACCAATAAAGTCATTTTGCGCAGCAAGTAAATCAAGTAAGGTACGACGACCAAAATCATACTCTTCTTCATAATGTTCTAATGTAGAACGACTAAAATCGCGATATTTTTGAAGTAATACTAATTGCTTATCTAGCATAGTATAAGCTGACCAGCTTAACTCTAAGCTCTCAACCACTTGACGACGTAATTCATCACGAATTTGGTACTCCTGATTAATAGCGCTCACTTGTTGTTGAACTTTAGCTCTATCAGCTCCGCCAGTATACAAATTCCAAGTTAAGGTAATACCCGCACGTGTTTCATTTACTTTTCCTCCATAAAGATCACCATAAGTATCACTGTTATCATTCAAGTTGTGGCTTAATTGAAAGTCTACCTGAGGATAATAACTGTGCTTACGCTCTTTATGCAGGAAATGAGCAGCATTAACATTATGGTTACTCGTTAAAATTGAAGGGTTATGTAGAATGGCTATATTTGCTGCTTGTTTAAGTGTTTCGGGCAACTCTGTATCAAATATAGGTGTAGATAATGATTCAACTTGCGGTAAATAACCTAATACACGTTGTAAATTAAAACGAGCATCCATTAAGTTATTTTCTTGCACAACATAATTACTTTGAGCTAATGCTAGTGAAGATTGTATTTTTTCTACTTCAGAAAGAGTTGTTTGGCCGTTTTCATAAAGCACCTCAACTTTTTCAAATATTTGCTGGTTGTTTTCAATATTTTCTTTTGCTGTAACTAATAATTCTTGATTGAATAACACTTGGATATAAACATTAACCAAATTTAAAGCAACATCATTTGATTTTTCAATATAATTATTAGCGGCTGCTAAAATACGTTGATGTTGAAAATCGACCTGATTTGTCGTACTAAATCCTGCGAATAAGTTCTGAGTAAAAATTAATGAATTTTCATAAAAGTTATAATCTTCAGTATTGAATGCTGTCACACGTGACTTAGTTCTAGCGCGACCAACAGTAGAAACAAGATCTAATTTAGGAAAGTATGCTGAATCTGCAATATTTAGGTCTTGTACCGTAGCACGGTAGTTTTTTAATCTTTCCTGTACAACAGGGTGTGTTGAAAGTACTTGTTTAATACCTTCTTCTACCGTGAGTGCCTGCACACTACAAGCAGAAAAACAAAAAATTAAAGACAGACTTTTTAGCTTAAAAGCTTTTGAAAAATTCAATGTCACATATCCTATGTTTAGTTAATTACAATTCAACAATTATAATTTTTAAAAATGAGTTCGATTAACCTATTTTTTTAAAATAATTAGGGGTTATTCATAACAATATAAATTAATCATAACTTACTAAAAATAAACTATTTTAATTCAATTCTATGTATCGAAGGGCACATACTAATAAAGATATGTTTGATAAACAATATTTTCACTAAAAATTTACAATAATATTTAAGTTTATCTACGTTATGTCAATAAAAAAGAAGAAATATGACAAGTTGTCTGGTATTCACTAAAGAATCAATGAATTAATCTTGGACAAGAGGACACATTAAATATTTGACTATGATACTGAATTGAATCACTATTATGCTAATAACATATACAAGTTTTCAAATAGAACATTTATAAAAACTCTACATTATTTACGTTACAGGGATAATAATGTAACAGTTACAGAATTGAGTACTTGTTAATCATAGACATTAGGACTCTATCTGAACTACTTCTAATTACACCAACAATAATTATCAGTGATTTAGGTATTATTTTTTATTCAACGGAATAATTGACACTTTTATGCAAACATCTAAATTTTTTAAAGCATTACTTATCACTAGTTGTACTTTTATAACAACAATTAAATTCGCAAATGCTGAGCAAGATATTCAAAACACGATTGAGCAAGGAATTATTTCTGTTAAGCAAAAGCTATCAGAAGTAAATACCGACACAATAGAGCAAAAAAAACTAGATGGTGATAATGACTCAGTTTTAGATAAACATGATCAGTGCCCTAACTCACCCAAAGGAAATAAAGTAGATCAATATGGCTGCACTATTTATACAAAGATGGAACCGATAAAAGAAGGTACTGTTACCATTTCATTATTAGTGAATTTTGAAAATGATCAATATATAGTACAAGAAGAATATTTTCCAAAAATTGAGCGAGTTGCTAATTTCCTTAAGAAATATCCGAATACATCACTTGTTATTGAGGGGCACACTTCAAGTCAAGGTGCTTCAAAATACAATAAAGATTTATCACAAAAACGGGCTGATGAAGTAGTGAAAATATTAGTAAATAAGTTTTTTATTAACAGTGATAGGTTATCAGCTGTTGGTTATGGTGAAGAGCTTCTACTTGATTTAACCGATACCTTTAATGCTCATACAGTTAATAGACGTATAGAAGGTAAATTTCAGTAATAAAAAAGCCTTGTTAACCCCAACTAGATCCATGGATTCCACCGACCTCACCCTAGGTTTGAAGAGGAATTCGAATGGCATGCACATTTACTTTGGGAAAGTCGCTATGTCAATGAACAGCTTACGATAAACGTAAGTGCTTTATTTGGTTTTAATTCTGGATATGTTAAAGATGGGCATAATGGAATTAATCACGGGCAACTACTTACTAGCATCGCTTACCAAGTTAATAAAAAATGGAAGTATCCGCCTATCTGGGGGTTAGTAATGCTCTTAATCATGACAGAACTCTTTATGACGATGATATACTGTTAAGTGATTTTTATTGGAGCGATGTCGGTTTAAGCTATCGATTTTAGTCAAAACTAATAATAGTTAGCTCTGATATTTAAAAAATACTACGCTCTTATTCTAATGACTTACATCATAAGGTAAGTAAAAATAATAACTACAGAGTAATGCCTTTTACGATATAAAAAATAAACACGGAACTACATCGTAGTAATTGAATTGCTAACATTAGTATCTTTACTCTAAGGTAGTTTGTGCCCCGAAGCGCCATAGAATCATAGAATTTAATACCGAAAATCATATTAATCTAATGTCCGCTTTGGTATTTTCTATCAAATTAGAATGTTTGTATTTATAGATTCCTGATGAAATTTAGAACAATTCTATTATCTAACGCAGGGCTGGTTTTCATCGGTTCAAATGTCGCTAGAGAAGCCAAGGCTAACGTCCGGTTTCGTATCTTTGCTGACTATTTCGAGGTCGATTTTTCATTCATAAAAACGTCAACTAAGTGGTAGAAGAAGTCAAAGAGGTTAATCTAGTAAACAACACAACATAAAGCAGATAACGCTTATAAAAATCAACAGGGTTACACTGTAACTAGCAACAAAAGCAACCTCAAGGTTAAAAGAGTTTGTTTACTGGTAAAACAATGAACATCGCCATAGCAGGATCAAGTTTGTCGCGACAAAGCAAAGACATGATGGCCTTGATGTTGAGATATTAGCGAAACGAAAAGCGTTGTATCAGTGGAAAAGAAATGAGCATCCTGTGCGATGGTCAAAAAATAAAATAAACTGGCAGCCAATAGGTGATGTGGAGTTAAATCCAGAGCAATATAAAGAAGCTGCTTAACAGTTTAGGCGACAATTGCCTTGAAAAATACCGAATATGTTTAAAGACAAAGATTTGGAGGAGGTTTCAACTTATAAGGATTCAACTGAGGGAGTCATTAATATCACCTTCAAATGCAGTTAATATATCCTCTACCATCAACAAACACTCGGTCATCGTGATCTCTTTCTCCTTTAATTGCTTTTTAACCATTGCTACTTGTCGTTTAACAATTGTTACTGAGGCTTTAAGCGCTACAGCATTGTATGTTTCGCTATAACCATTAAGGTCTGCAAATACAAGGTGAATGTATGTATCCAAAGAGTAAAGTTGTTTATGTCCAGTCCATTGCTGTAGCTCCATTTTAAACTTTTCAGTATGGAGTAGACTCTCTTGGAATTCACCAATTGAGGTGATTTTGTGCTGTAAAATAATCTCTTTTAGTTTATTTGTGATAAAAGCATGTCGGTATAAGTGAGGATGTAGCTCACCTTCGATACCGAGTTCTGTCTTCCATTTATTTAGGTACGCAGACCATGAATCCGCCTGTAATGGTTTCCCAGTCGTTAATGAAATAAATAGATAGCCGTGATCTTTTACTTTCCGTTTAGATAATACTTTTTTACGAACTTTCATGTAATTTTTAATATCTCTTAGCAGAGACCTTGGTACAGGAATGCTGCGAGATACGTTATCATCCTTGCGCTTGAGTGTTGTGAGCTTAAGATGCGGGTTTTTACCAGTTCCCATTGCTTTCTTAAAGTCATCTACTGTGATGAGATGAAACTCTGTAACTCGCGCACCAGTATTCTCCATGGTTTGATATAAAGCGATGTCGCGGAGTCGTTTGTCTCTATTTTCTTGAGTTTGAATAAACTGCCAGACTTTTAATGCATCATCTTCGCTGACAGGAAGTCTGCTTTTAACTTCATCCTTGGTAGGCACACTAGTATGTGTAACTGTTTCCACTTCTTTTTTAAATTTAGAGCCTTCAATTGAAATCTTGTGTATTTTTATCTTTATACAAATCGCATTTTGTTTTTCTTTGCCTATGAAATTTTCGAGATCATGAAAGTCTTGGATAAACATTAAGAATCTCAAGCAACAGTGTGCTATAGCAATCACACGGTTATTGCTTCTTTCCAACTCACCAACCTTATTTCGCTCTACCGTAAGTCCTTGAACAAAAAGCTTAAAAGTAGAATCGGTTAATTGGCTAAAGTGTGTTAGGTAAGGCTGTCGTTCGATGAATTTTATTAAATGTATGATGCAGTTAGCATAAGTTCGTAAAGTGCCGCCGTTTCCCCTGCGCGATCTCGATTCCAGAAGTTGTGCATGCATGTACATATTTGCTTCGTAGCAAGGTACTCCGTTTTCATAGGTGATAAAGGGGGTATCATTGGCATTAAGCATTTTTAATTTTTGGTCGAGTGGTGAGAAGAAGTCCCACCGTTCAAAGTTATGCAACTTAGTGACAGGCATTAAATCTCTCCATTGAGTGTGTAACTTAATTTAGCTTCGACACGACGGTTTATTTCTCTGTATTGTTCCTCATTCTGTTTTTTTGAGTTGTTGGAGAATGCTATTTTTTTCAACTCTGCGCGGAGTTCGCTTACTATCATGGTGAGCAAGAAATTACTTTTCTTAGTGATATTAAGCTTGGTTTCTAAGTCCGAAACTGTAAGTTTTAAACCTGTTCGAGTTGTTCTATTGGCTTTTTCACCCTCGATAGCGGCCATAATTGCATCATGAGCGTTAATTCGGAGTTCATTAAGCTCTGTGAACCCGCGATCTAGTATTCTTTCTGCTGCGCTTTTGACGGTATTAAGAGAGCAAGCCACAATACCTCGCTCTCCATCAGTAAATTTAGCGAGCGCCATCTGAGATTTTAAGGCAAGTATTAATGGTTCAGTCGCTTTGAAATTTTCTGGGTTTTTGATTATTTCTAACAGCAATGATTTGGTTTCAATTATTTTTTTGTGATTATGTTCAAGTTCACTCATTTTTATATCCTTAGTCTAACTCTTTTACTTCTAGGGCAAGTGTAAAAGAGTTGATTCTTTCTCCGCTCTCACTAGTAACAGTAAAGAAGTTCGGCTCTAATGTAATTACATCATCATTTAAAAGCTCCAGTATCTGGGACTCTAATTTCTGCTCTACTTCTAACTGGCGGATATGCGGAATTGTTTTGTAATCGTCTGTATCTTCATAATCGGTGATTGCATCACTTACTGTAGAGAGCAATACAGAAGCATTTTGTTTTAGGCCGTATCTTTCGCTAATGATTGTTTCAAGCTTATCAATGTTATCAATGCTCTCTCGCTCTATTGCTTTATCTTTAATACCTTGTACAAGAACGCTCGCTTTAGTTTCATTAAGGACTGCACCTGTTTCTGATTCTGAAATGTAGTGGTAAAGATGCTCAAGGTCAGAGTGACCCAGCATCCAGCGTAGACATTCCGCGCCACCAGACCTGTTTGACCAGAAAAAAACCATGGCGAAAAAGCGTCTTAATTGGTGTTGTCTTATGTAGTTTCTGCGAAACTCCCCATTTTCATATTCAACCAAATCGGTTTCAAAATAATCACACATGGCATCTAGGTGATAGTTGTAAGTTTGAGCATTAATTTTACTTAAAGTCATACACTGAGGGTCTAGATTATTAAACAAAGAGAGCTTTCCCTTGCTCAAACCATGCTTTTCTACTTTTAGGTTAAATTGCTCCAGTTGCCAAATAAATCGAGCAAAAGATCGAACGATAGGGCGTTTGATGGTGACGTTCTGACTATGTTTACCACCATTACCTGTTTTTTTAACTTTGAAAATGAGATGGTAATTTGTAGTTTCCCCATCTTCTGAAAATGGTGAAATGTTGGGGTGTAAATTTTCGTTACTCTTTAACGATACAAGTTCATCCTGTCTCCGTGCCATAATCACACCCGTAATCGTCTGAATTGAGCCGATTAAAACATTGTATAGAGCAAATAGGCTTTCGTTATTTCGTGTTTTTTGATAGCTCTCTTTGTCTTCATGATCCACTAATATAACGCGATTTACGCCCATTTTGATTAAAGATTTTTCAACCAAAATTAGGGACTCATCTTTCAACCACGCACCTCTTTCAGAGCTTGGTGTTTCTGGAGTGTGACCTTTTTTGCTTTGGGCGTAGTAGTCAGTATTAGAATATGATTGAGTACTTTTGGTGGAAGCTTCTTGTAGTACACTGAGCATTGAATTTAGAATGGCATCTTGAGTTTCCTTCGTGAATTCATAACATCGCTTAATCAGGTTGAATACCAAATGCGGTGGTATCGTCCTCGTTCGCCCTCGTTTTTTAAGTGTTATATGCTGATTAATTCTAGATGCGGTCAAGTAGCGTGTTGCATCAATAGAAATCTGACTTGTATCGGACTTACCATGTACTACATTCAGCAGTTTTAATACCCCTAAAGAGTCGTCTATAGAGCCAACTCCTAAACCAACTTCCAAATATTTAGTCTCATTGTTATTGGGAGTAGCTAGATATTCTGTTTTAGCCTTAGTATCTTTGAGAAACAATTCTTCGATCAAAAAAAGCCTTAGACGTATAGGGATTATTTTGTGTTTATATAGAATCTCAGCAATAATGGCGTTATTACCTTGTGGACTAATCCCACCCCCCCTCTTTTTATAGTAACCAATGCTTTCGAGCCAGCAGCAAGCTTTAACTCTTTCCTCTACAGTTAATCGCAGTGAAAGCTGTTCATCTAACATTTCACGAGAAATGTAGGGGTATTTATTTTTAAAATCAGAAGCTTGATTGTCAGTGATGGATTGTATTTTTTTTAGGAGAAGAGCTTTTGTTCTGTTGTAAAACCCATAAATTCCGTTCGCTTGCCCATCTCGAGCTACTCCAATCATAATGGCTAGCAAATAATCTTCTGATACCCCCTTCAAGTGTTGCATGGATAAATTAATAGCTTCACCATGTAGTAATATTGCATTAATTAAAGCTAGAACCTTGTTTACTTTTCCTCTAACTGTTTTCGGTTTATTAATAACGCCGCCATTTTCGTGAGGATTGTCGGTAGCGGTTACCCAAAACTTAAAGGCATTTAGAAGAGCTGCATGTTTCAGAGATGTCAGGGTGTGACCATCGTCCATTATGACAGCGTCCCATTCTATAGTTAACTTTCCTAAAGCTGTTTTACCGCCAAAATTTAGCTCCCAACTCGGTGCTGTAAAATCACTTTCTAGCCACCAAGGCTTTCGCTCATCATAGTCGTAAATACCTGTATAGTGATTAAGCAGTGAATTGAGTGCACGCATATCACTATTGGTAACAGATGCATTGATGACGCGACCAAAATCTTCCTTGGATAAATCAGAAAAGCTAGTGTTGCCATTGGCAATGTTCTCTACTAGTTCTAATGACATAGTAAGTTCTCCTTAAAGAGGTTGATATCAATTGGATTGTTCTTTGCATCTTCTAAGAGTAATGCGGTATCTTTTCCTACTCTACCTTCGAGATTAAGTGACGTTAATATAAAAGTCGCAGCCTCATGCCATTTTTCGATAATTGGCTTAAAAACATGACTATCAGTGGCTGTATCAACAACAGATTGTATAGCGATAAGTATCTGTAGTAGTGGCGTGGATAGCGTATAGACTACCTCATCAATACTTTCTATTTGAGCTTGATTTTCTTCATTAGCCGCACTATTTACAGCTTTACTAAGATTGTCTGGTAGTTCGCCTAAGCCATGATTAATCAAGAACTCATCAAGTTCACTCTCTTTAAAATCCAGCGCATCGAATAGATAGCGAGAGTCTTTTAGTGCTTCGTAAACAATTGCATTCTGAAATTGTCTAATCCATCTTTCATTAAAATAGTCCATTAATGGTTTAGGTAGGTAACTTTCTAATAATGCCACATTGACAGTTTTGTGACCTAGCGCCTCGGCTACCGCTCTGAGTGATCGGGTTTCAAGGTAGATTTGCAACCCTCTCGATTTTCGAATAGCTCTTGGACTTACAATTTTAGATAATTCTTCTGCTTCGGATAGGTTAAGGATTTGATTCAATACAGGAGGTTTAATACGTTTAATCTTGGTAAATTTTCGAGGCTGCGCTCTAGATAGTAATGGTGATAAATAAGGTCGATAGGAAGCGATGTTAAGGTGCTCATTGTTTAGTCCCGCTATATTTGATAATAATTGTGCAGGGCGAATAACGTTTTGAAGATTAGCGGTTAGAAACATGTATCGCCAAGCAGCGCCTCCTTTTATTTTAAGCGAGTTTCTTGCGAATTGAGTTTGTTTAATTAGTAGCTCAACAATTGATCGTGAGTAGTTATTTAATGTCACAACCTGTTGTGCTAGCTCCGAACCTCGGCGATCCTTATGTGAAACGGCAACCCAGTCTTTACCTACCTGTTTAAATCCGGTCTTTTTACCTAACTTATTATACAGTTCCCACTTGGTGAGCCAAGAGGGAGTGATTAAAGGGTGCTCTAAAACGAGTAAGGAAATTAAGATATTGTGAGTGTTTATTGTTGGAAGATTTAAAGCCTCTGCGAGTGCTGCACTCTTCCCTTTGAAACAAAGAAAGCCGGGGTATTGGTTTAAGGCTCCAAAACCGTGATGATAAAAGGTGGCAACGGTGTTTCCTAAGTGTTCTTCTCCCAGAGGAAATGGATAACCTCTACCGCCATTTTCATCCGTTGGAAGAGGCTTTACAGAGTTGTTTTTAATGTACGTCTCATTTCGATTTTGACGTTGATTAATTTCTATAAAGTGCCGATGATTGATTGTGCGTATGTGCTCCAAATCACGATTGAGGCGTTGATGGATTATATCTAATGCCTCATCATCTTTGATGTGCAGAGGAATATCTGTTAACCAGAGTTTATTCTCATTCGCCGTTAACGCACCGCCCACAGAAAAACTGTAGCAATTTTTCTTAGGCTCTTTAAAAGTTGGTGTAAGAAAGGGCTTAATAGGTTCATCGAAAACGCCTGTTTCAATGAAGCAGGCAGAAAACGATGTGACTGTATCAGTCCATGTTTTAAAAAATGTTTTCTTATCCACTTCATTCACTATTGCGTTAGCAAACATTGTATTAAGCACTTGCTCAAAAAACAGGTGCGAACGGTCTGCTTGTAATCGTATAAGTAATTCATCACTTGTTTTGCAAAGATCAGTAAATACATTTAATAAAGGAGTTAAGTTGCCAATAATATACTTTGCTGTACCCTTTTTTTTGGTGAGGATGAAATCAGAAATGGCTCTGTAAAACTTTTGTGTGAGCTCTTTGCCAAAGTGGTCAAGTACGTTCGAAAGGTGTAGATTACGCTCCTTACCTTCCTTGTCACTGATGGTCCATCCATTGTAATATTCTAAACGCTCGACATTCAGCGTAATTGAATTAAATGTATCAAGACAAGATACCGCGTCCTTTGTGATTTTATTATAGGATATGGATAATACCTTTA
>OLHM01000375.1_pt1 | contig 15480 bp, 10 predicted proteins | sample 1609611 | NCBI WGS metagenome assembly OLHM01 (sample SAMN05416891, study PRJEB24817) | seawater metagenome | isolation source: Sea water | place: Canada:Atlantic | collected 2013-11 | reverse complement strand
GATGATGCGTTAATGAGTTCAGAAGCTCTTGCGCAAATTAAAGGCAGTGCTGCGGTCATAAATTCTCAAGGCATTAAAACAATTAAAACTGATGAGCAATATTTTGTTGGTCACATTCCTGTGCATACCCTAATTTGGTTCCATTTATCGGATCACCCATTTGTACTGGCACTATTGTCTATTTTAACACTACTGTTGATCTCATTTATAATATGGCGATTACTGCAAGCATTAACATACAAGCGATTAGCTGAAGGAGATAAGTAATGAAGTCACTCATTAATGTATTTTTTACCGTGATTGCATTATTTACCTTTGATGCCAATGCACAAATAGAGCAATGCCAACCATGGGATGCATGGCAAACGTTTAAAAGTAACTTTATAAGCCAAGATGGTCGCGTTATTGATTTGGGGAGTGAGCAAAAAGTCACAACCTCTGAAGGCCAATCTTATGCCTTATTTTTTGCTGTTGTAGCAAATGACAAAGCAATGTTTGACTTAGTGCTTGATTGGACGCAAGAACATTTATCAGAAGGTGATTTAAGCACTCGTTTACCGGCATGGCAATGGGGTGTTAATAATCAAAATGTTGGCGGAATTTTAGATTCAAACCCTGCGTCTGATTCAGACTTATGGATAGCATACAGCTTATCGCAAGCTGCTATTCTTTGGGATGAGCGCCGCTACAGCATATTAGCAGCTGTACTTGCACAGCGAATAATGCGTGAAGAAACCGCTTATATCTCGGGCCTAGGTTTATCATTACTACCCGCTCCTACAGGTTTTGAATTTGATAATAAACGTTTTAAGTTAAACCCGAGCTACTCACCATTATTTATTTACCAGCAGTTTAAAAAGCTCTACCCACACTCGCCTTGGCATCAATTACACGAAGGCTCAGCAAAGCTAATTTTAGATACAGCAAAGCAAGGTGTTAGCCCTGACTGGGTAATGTTTGATGCGAATAATGGCTTTTACTACGATAAAAAAACGAGCGACTTGGGCAGTTATAACGCTATTAGAGTGTATTTATGGGCAAGTATGATGGCAGACAACGCACCTTATAAAAAAGAGCTATTAGCGCAATTCAACCCTTTTATAGAAACAATTAATAAACGTGGTTACGTGCCTTTAAATACCTTTGCTAAATCTGGAAAATCTGAAAAAAGAGGCCCTTTAGGCTTTAATTCAGCTTTGTTACCTTTACTGGCGACTAATAACGATAACTCTACGGTAATGGCGATTCAGCAAAAACTAATGATTGATAAATCATTTACCCAGACTCGTTATTACGACAGCGTGCTTAACTTGTTTGGTACAAGTGCTTTAAATAAGCGTTTTTCAATTACTGCAGATGGGACGCTACAACCGGTATGGAGCACTGAATGCCGTTAAGGTTTGCCCTCGCTTGCACATTAGCGCTTAGCTCTGGATTGAGCGCTAACACAGCCAACGATATTGATACGCAATCTGTTGAGTGGTTATTAAGCCAAATAAGTATTGGTGAAGCACAGCAAAATAAAAAACTAGTTGAAGATAGCTTACGAAAGCTAGTCGCCATTGCCCCTGCCCGGATAGAAACACAGTGCGCAGTAGCGCGTTATGATTTTGCCAATGGCGAATCTGCGAAAGCCAACCAGTTATTAAATAAAATAGATAATGGGCTTACCAAACAAACCCCGTGCGTTGAAAAACTAAAAGTACTTTCTCGTACTGAAGGTAAAGATAAATCTTCAATTCAAGAAGCTAAATTACTGGCTCGTGCGGGTCGTTATAAACAAGCTCGCGAAATCTATAATAATATTTTTAAAAACGTTTACCCTACATTAGATTACGAGCTTGAGCATTTAAGTTGGTATGGGCAAGACAGCGGCCAATGGGAAAGCGTTAAAAAAGGCTATGAAAAATTAGCTCAATACTACCCAAGTATCGCGCAAATAGAAGTCGCTTATGCACGCCACTTACTTAGGCGTAATCTGACAGATAAAAAAGCGATTGATATTTTAAGTAAATATGGCGCAGGCCCTACTTTTATTAATGAAGTAGAATATATTTGGCTTAGTGCTTTGCTAGAAATGCCCTTAACAGATGATACAGTTAAGCAGTATCAACGCTATTTCACGCTTTACCCTTTTAGTAGTAAGGGCGAATTACAATATCAAGATTTTCTAAAAGATTATAAAAAACGCCAAACACTGCTTGCCGATCCTGCCTATCAGCTTTGGGTTAGGGGCGATAGATTACTTGAGAAAAATAAACTTGCCGCCGCAGAACCTCTGCTTTTAAAAGCCTTAAGAGGTCGTCCGCAAGACGGCGCTATAATGCGAAGCCTTGGCACACTCTATTTACGTCTTGGTGAAAACCAAAAGTCGTATCAATATTTTACTCGTGCGCAAAAATTTACAGCTGAGTTCGCCGAGCGTGAAACACTGCAAGAATTGGCAAAAACAGCTAAGCTTTGGCTTTATATTCGCGAAGCTAAAAATGCTATTAATAATAAAGAGTTTAAAACTGCTAAACTTAAGCTAGATTTAGCCGCTACCTTAGGGCAAGAAACTAATACAGTAATATATAACAAAGGTTTATTACAATTTGCTCAAGGGCAATATTCACAAGCTGCTCTTACATATCAAATTGTTTTAAAAAGTGATCCACTTAATAGGAGCGCTTTAATTGGTCTGCTTGAAATAGCTGAATTAGAACAAAATGAACAAGCCTTAACTTCTTTTTATAACAGCTTATCGTTTAATCAAAAAAAATTAGTTAAAGATTCATATTCTGTCTCTTTAAGCAGTCAGTACCGCGCAAAAGCTGATGCATTAACGCAGTCAGGCGACTTAGAGCTAGCCGAAAAAGTATTAAAAGATGCAATTGAAATAGCGCCTGAGCAGCCTTGGTTATATTACGATTTAGCCTTTATATATCAACAAAAAGGACTCACAGAAGAGGCTCGTACTTTATTTAATAATGTGCTGTGGCAGTTTCCGCTAAATCCTCAAATTCGTTATAGCCACGCGCTTTTTTTACGATCCCTTGATGATTATCAAGGTGCTATTAAAACATTGCAGTACATTCCATTTAAATCCAGAGATAAAGATATTATTGCGCTTGAACAACAGCTGCAACTTAATGAGTCTTTAACACAAAGTGAGCGCCACCTTGACGCTAAAGATAAAGCCACTGCAATCTATCATTTAAGTAACTTAGAAGCACAAAGCTTAACACCTGCCATGCAGGCTGAGTTATCGCGAAGCTGGTATCGAATCGACGAAAAAAAACACGCTATAAGACTTATAAACAAAGCACTGAAAGCTGAGCCTTCGCTTTCTCCTTATTGGCATACACTTTATGGTGAATGGCTTTTAGATCAAGGAGATGAAAATAAAACGAAGCAATGGTTTGAAAATTACACGTTACCAGAGAGCGCTACTGAAAACGAAAAAACTCAATATGTACAGCTACAAAATAGCTATATTACCGAGTATTATAATGGCAGTGATTTAATCGCTAAGCTTAACCAGCTGGATCAAAAATATAAAAATACTCCAGCAACAACAACTGCCCTTATTAATGCAAACTTAGCACTTGAACAGCGCGAAGCAGCGGTTATTTTGTATCAACAAAAAGTTCAAAACAAACAAACCATAGAGCCTCAAGCGCTTCTCGCTATTGCTAATGCATACATAGAACTTGGAGACGACTTTCAAGCAAAAGAAGTTACGCAAAAAGCGATTACGCAAACCACGCCGCAAGATGGTTACTTACAACGCCAAATCATGTCATCTCTTAATGAGTTTAATTACTCAGGGGATGCACTTTATTTAGCTAAACAACTTATTGAAAAGTCACCAAACGATCAAGAGTTACGTTATTTAGGCGCTCAAGTAGCCAGTAAGTTTAATGAAACCGAACAAGCACAATTTTGGTATGCACAAACCCTGTCACCTAATCGTACATTGAATGAAAAAGAGCTTTACGGAGCGCTTTTAAAAATAAATGAAAGCGATGAATGGTATGTAAACGGTGCTAAACGTGAGCTAATAAACGAGCAAAATAAAAACCAAGCCTACATTGCTATTGGTGTTAACTTTAGTGGGCAAACAAGTACCGAAAGTGAAGCAACACTTGGGGCAGGCTTAGTCCCGATTGAAGCTTACTTTCCACTTTGGCAAGGCCAAGGGTTTATTAAAGTAGACCCGACTACTATTAGCGCACAAACAACTCGCTTTGATGAGCAGTTCGCTGGTAGTCGCTACGGACAAGGTGCTTTATGTATTTTCACTTGTTCAGTCGATGAAGTGACACCAGAGGAAAATGGTGTAGATATAGGTATTGGTTGGCAAAACGAAAACTGGCGTGTAGATGTAGGCACTACCCCACTTGGCTTTTTAATTGAAGACTTTGTGTGGGGCGTAAATTACGCAGACAGTTTTGGCGACTTTGGATATAGCCTAGAACTTGAAAAACGCCCAGTTACGAGCTCAGTACTTTCTTATGCAGGCTTAAAAGATGTAAATACAGGTGAAGTTTGGGGTGGTGTACGCTCTACAGGTCTAACTGCTAATGTATCGCATGACTTAGGTGGAAAATGGGGTTTTTGGTCAAGCGCCGACTTTACCCTTTATAAAGGCCAAAATGTAAAAGACAACCAACGCTACCGTATGATGGGCGGTACTTATTACCGTGTAATTAGCAATCAAGAGCGTGAATTTACCGTAGGCGCTAGCTTATTACATTGGGCATACAAGTATAATTTAAGTGAAGAAACATGGGGCCATGGTGGTTATTACAGTCCACAAAACTATGTAGGCTTATCTGTGCCACTCACTTATGACGCGCGTTGGGGCGATGATTTTGTCTATCGATTAAAAACAGGTATTTCTTACTCGCAAACAAAAACTCAATCTATTGATTTCTTCCCTAACGATAGCGATTTGCAAATAGCTGCATATGATAGAGAGTCAATAACAGGTGTTGATCCTGTTTTTGAAGGTGAAACAAGTTCTGGTGTTTCATATAATCTTGAAGGTAGTTTTGAGTATAGAATAACGCCGAATTGGTTTTTTGGTGGCTACTTAGCCATCGATCGTTCTGACTTTTACGAACCAAACTTTGGTCAGCTTTATATACGTTATTACTTTAATCCTGTGTACGGAACACTTGAGTTTCCAGGCACTCCTATTGTTCCTTATGCTGAGTTTTAACTTGGCATAAGGTGATACACCGCGAATACTTCCCCTAGCACTAAGGTATATGTATACTTGAGCGCAATTGTAACTAGGATAAGGGTGTGTCTCTTACCTTGTGGTGTTACTGCCATATAGCAAATCATTATCTTAGCTACAAATACTATACTGATGGTCGAGCATTTTAGTGGTTACAAATTCTAAAATAGCTAAAGCAAAAAATTATAAGGCCATCATAACAATACTTAAAGTTAGGAAGTAAATATGAGTTCAGCTCCAGATAGTGGCTGGTTTGGCCACCCTAAAGGACTTTCGACATTGTTCTTCACTGAAATGTGGGAACGAATGAGTTATTACGGTATGCGAGCTATGCTCGTATTATTCATGACAGCAAGCTTACAAGAAGAAGGCCTTGCCTTTACTGTTGCCTCAGCTGCTGCAATATATGGTTTATACACAGGTGCGGTATACTTTTTAGGTTTACCAGGTGGCTGGCTAGCAGATAGATTGTTTGGCGGTCAAAAAGCAGTGTGGTATGGCGGCATAATTATTATGATTGGCCATATTATTTTGGCTATTCCACATGATTATTCTTTCTTTATTGGCTTAATATTTGTAGCAACAGGTACTGGTTTACTAAAACCAAATATCAGCGCAATGGTTGGCCAATTATACAGTGATGCTGATGAGCGTCGTGATGGCGGTTACGCTATTTACTACATGGGTATTAACATGGGTTCTTTAATAGGTTACTACGTTTGTGGTTACTTTATGGAGAACGTAGGCTGGCACTGGGCGTTTGGTGCAGCAGCTGTAGGTATGGCCATTGGTTTAGTGCAGTACAAACTTACACTTAATAACTTACCAGAGCACGGCGCATTACCAGCTAATCCATTAGGCCCTAAAGGCACTTCTCGCGCTTGGGGTGGTATTGCTGTATTTATAATTGCAGCAGCAGCAGTTACTACGGCTGCAATGACCGGCGCTATTGTTATTAATCCAACAGTGGTTGCAGGGTACGTAGCTATTGTATTTACTATTATCTTTTTTGTTTATTTTGGTGTTATTTACTTTACAGGTAATTTAACCGATGCCGAAAAACAAAGAATGTGGGCACTATTTTTAGTCTGTATTGCATCAGCATGTTTTTGGTCTGGCTTTGAACAAGCTGGTTCATCATTAAACTTGTTTGCTCGCGACTATACTGACCGTCTTATTGGCACTTTTGAAATCCCCACAACGTGGTTTCAATCATTAAACTCACTGTTTATTATTGCTTTATCGCCATTTTTTGCAGCGCTTTGGATTAACTTATCTAAAAGCTTAGTATCACCTAGCTATAGCGTTAAGTGTGCAATTGGCTTAATTATCATGGCATCAGGCTTTTTAGTTATGTTTATGGCGGCTCATTACGCAGCTGAAGGCTTAAAAGTAGCGCCTTACTGGCTTGTTACTACCTACTTTTTACATACTGTGGGTGAGCTTTGTTTAAGCCCTGTAGCATTAAGTGCGGTAAGTAAGTTATCGCCTAAACGTTATACAGGTCAAATGATGGGTGTGTTTGTATTAACTTACTCAATCGGTAACATTATCGCAGGTTTACTTGCTGGTAATTTCGATCCGAATAATGTTGAAGAAATCCCTAACTTATACTTACAAATTGCATTATTTAGCATTGGTGTTGGTGTTGTTTTAGTACTAATGACCTTTAAAGCTAAAGTATGGGAAAAGCAAGGGTTAGAAGAGAGAGTCTCTTAATTGTTGTTTATTTTAAATATAACAACATAACCGATATATTCCTCCATAGCGCCTATGGGGGAATTTTTTTTATTCAACTTTGCCCCACTCTCGTTAACTGATAATATGTCCTGATTGATTATTGAATAGACTCAGGGATAGCAGTATATGCATTTATTAACGTTATCACGTGCCGCTCGACTAGCATTTCTCCTCATTTTTTTATCTGCCTGTGGTGGCGGTGATGAAGTAACAGTAAATCCAAATGATCCTGTAGAGCCTGAGCCTAGTGGTTTAATTATTACCAACGCTAATGGCTTACAAACGTCATTAGATGAAGGTAACTTTACTATCAATGCCCCTGGGCAAGCCGTGACCAACGATACTGACATAACCTACGAAAAATTAGTCCTTGATGAGAGTAATCAAGCAAAAAATATCATTTCAGATATACATACGCTTACCCCAAGTACAGTTCAACTTTCTAGCCCAATGACTGTCACTATAAAAATACCTGACGACTATGTATTAGGCGGCCAATTAACTCTTGCTCGTTTAAGCGGAGACTCTTGGTCAAGTATTACTAATTCAACGGTATCTCAAGGCTTTGTCAGCGCACAAGTAAACCAACTAGGTAGCTATGCAATAGAAGTGCAACGTACTGTTGCATTTTCTGATATTGGCCCAACCTGTGATGCTAATGCAACAGAGCAATCTGTGCGGTTTGTTCACGTTGCCGACATGCATTCTCGCTTTGGGTATCAAGAACAATATTTTAGCCGCATTAAGGCCTATTATAAAAAAGCGCTAAGCGAATCACCGCATACATTATTCACCGATGGTGGCGATGATTACGAAAAAGGGACCGTTGCAGAGCAAATATCACAAGGCTTAGCCTCTGATGAAACCGTAAAGCTAATGGCTTTTGATTTACGTGTTTTAGGGAACCATGACTATGCGTGGGGCCCTGAAAGGCTAATTGAGTTTTCACAAGACGATAATGCCATCGTACTTGCAAGTAATACCCGCTTTGAGGGAGAGCAAAATAAAAGCTTTGGCGGTGTCGACTTTGCTAAAGTACAGGTTGGCTGCATAACATTGGGTGTGTTTGGGATGACTTCAGTACCATGGAATGAACTTGACGAGCCGATTGAAAATGACCCTATTCCTGACTTTATAAAACAATTTAAAATGAGTTGGCAATGGCAACAAATCGCACAAAGTATTGTAAGCCAATACCGCGAGGATGTTGATTACATGGTTATGTTAAGCCATTTAGGCAAAGGAACTGATGTTGAGATAGCAACCAATGTACCCGGCATAGACTTAGTACTTGGCGGGCATACTCATGGTGGTGAGGATTTTATAGAGCTTGAGAATAATGCTTTAGTTATTCAGCCCGACTTTTATGCACGCGGAGTCACCGACTTAAATTTAGTATTTGATACAGCCGATAAAACACTAAGTCGTTACGATTATCAACATGTGGATACGCGAACATCTATAGAACCTGACGAAGAAACCAAGCTCGCTATCGATGAAATAATGGGCAGATATGCACCCGATGCTGATACAGAAATTGCCATTTCAGAAAACTACCCAAGTAGCTTTGAAGTTGCAGAAATAACAGCACTTGCAACTAAACATTCAAGCTCAATTAACGCAGCGCTGCTTAACCCTGAACTTGTACAAAAAAGATGGACGCCAGGAACTGTTACACAAGAAGATTTTCACAAAGCATTTTATGTTGAAAGACAGCCTTCAAACACACCAGGCTTTAATTCACTGTATCAAGTAACCGTTACAGGCAATGATTTAAACACGATGATTGCCAGCCAACCCGATTGGTTTGTGTTAAAGCCAGAAGATATTCAAGTAACGACAAATTATAATGTCGCTTTATTTAAAGGTGCGGCACTTAATCCAGATTTATTTTTTAGCAGTGTTACTTTTAATGATGTAAAGCCAATTGCCGAAGCATGGTGGCTACTTGATCAGTACGCACGCTTTAGAACAACTCAATGTCTTCACCTTGATACAGACACACAGCTTAATGCTTGCCAAAATGTTGCAAATATAACAACTTGGAACTTTGACGATCCAACAAACCCACTAATTCCAGACTCAGGTCCATCGGTTTTAAGCTACTTTGACCCAGAAAATGATGGTTGGGGCCCAGAAGATACACGCTATGAGACAACCACTGATCTTAATATTGCCGATTTAACTGATGGCCCTTCTGGTGTAATGGCTTTTACTCGTCACTCTCCAACAGAAGGCCTATTAATTACGTTAAACACAGCTGCAAATGGTGATTTTAAAGATGACGGATTAGTGTCGGACTACACAATAGTTATGGATATAAACTGGCCATTGGAAACAAACGACATTTACCGCGCAATAATCCAAGCCGATACCGATAACTACGATACAGATGACGCAGATATATTTGCAAGCCCAGACGGTGGGTACGGTGAAGCAACCAGCAGTAGTGGATACTTTGGTGATACTCAGCCAGGTAATTGGCATCGTATTGCCTTTGTATTCTATGCCGCACCAACAAATGGCGTATTTGAAATATACGTAGATGGTGAACTCGAAGGTGTCAAAGAGGAAGGCGAGATAAACCGTCGTTGGGCACTTGATAAAACAATCCTGTTATTTACAGATAACAACTACGAAACCCGACCTGGTTACTTAAATGCATTACTCTATGCAGGACGTGCTATGACCAGAAATGAAATTAAAAGTATGGGCGGCGCACAACAAAAGCTGTCTTTTGAGCAACCGACGCGAGTGTTAAATCAAACGATTGAACGTCACTATCAAGCTGCGCCAGCGATAAAAACAAACCAATGGATTGAGCAACGTAACAAGTTCTTTGGTAGCAACTCTAAAAGTGTAAATAATTAAATACAACTAAGCTTTTACTCGTTCATTCTAAAAGGAGGTTTCACGCAGGTGAACCCTCCTTTTTGTTATTTAAAAACAACACGTTAATAATAAAAACCACTATTCAATCCTATGCCATATAACTTCATCTTATTTAACTGTATTACAAACACGTAACTTTATAATAACCGTCCTATAAAATTTACACATGCACTACATACTAAATAGTGCCCCCCTCTTCCCCAAATTAAAAATCTGGTTGATTATCTACTGCAATATGACAACAACACATAATCGCAGTGCTTAATTGCGGGAGTAATAATAATGAGTGAAGTAAATAACTATTTAGGTTTAGTCGGTATTGAATTTACCGAGTACGCAACACCTGATGCTGATTATATGGATAAAGTATTTACTGATTTTGGCTTCTCTAAGCTTAAAAAATTCAAAGGTAAAGACATTGTTTATTACAACCAAAACGATATTCACTTTTTACTGAATAATGAGCGTGAAGGTTTTTCTGCAGAATTTGCTAAAAGCCATGGTCCTGCTATTTGTTCAATGGGTTGGCGTGTTGAGAATGCGCAAAAAGCATTTGAAACAGCTGTAGAACGTGGTGCAAAACCAGCGACAGACTCAACGCATAAAAATATGCCTTACCCTGCAATTTATGGGATTGGTGACAGCCTAATTTACTTTATTGAGCAATTTGGCGACAAAGGCACTATTTACGAGAGTGATTTTGAAGACTTAGAAACGCAAAATGTTGTAGAAGATAAAGGCTTTATCCGAATCGATCATTTAACCAATAACGTTTATAAAGGCACCATGGAAAAATGGGCTAACTTTTATAAAGACGTATTTGGTTTTACTGAAGTACGCTACTTTGACATTAAAGGTCAAAAAACAGCGCTTATCTCCTATGCACTAAAATCACCTTGTGGCACCTTCTCTATTCCAATAAACGAAGGTAAAGGTAACGATAACAACCAAATTGATGAATACCTTGGTGAGTATAACGGCCCAGGCGTTCAACATTTAGCATTTTTAACAGATGACTTAGTAAGCTCTCTTGATAAGCTGGATAAATCAACAATTGCCACACTCGATATAATCCCAGAGTACTACGATACTATTTTTGACCGTGTACCTTGGGTTGCTGAAGACAAAGAAAAAATTCGTCAGCATCAAATACTCGTAGATAGCCAAAGTGAAAATTGTTATTTATTACAAATTTTCTCTAAAAACTTATTTGGTCCAATCTTTATAGAAATGATCCAACGCGTTGATGATGGTGGCTTTGGTGAAGGTAACTTCCAAGCACTATTTGAATCAATCGAACGTGACCAAGAGCGTCGCGGCGTTTTATAAGATATTTGAGTAAATTAAAAGCAGCGAACTTCGCTGCTTTTTGTCGTTTTAATATTTAAAAAGTATGGCGCCAAGTACAAGTATGATTAAATAAACTATACCTGTCGCCATACAGTAAAATCCAAAGGAAATGTAATGAGCCTAATTAACGAAACCCATGATATTAATTTAACCAGCTGGGTAGAATCAGCTAATGTTGATAATTGCGACTTCCCGATTCAAAACTTACCGTTTGCAGAATTTCGTCGTAAAGGGTCTGATGAGGCCTTTCGTGGTGGTGTTGCAATTGGTGACCAAGTAATCGATTTAGCAAAACTAAGTAAATTAAACGTTTTAACAGGTGACGCTAAAACAGCCGCAGATGCAGCAAGTGAAGCAACCTTAAATACATTTATGGGTTTAGGGTTGCAGTATTGGTCAGCCCTTCGTCTAGCCCTTTCAAAAGCACTAAGAGCAGGCTCTGAGCACCAACAAGCGCTTAGCGATACATTGGTTGCACAATCCGATATAGAGTTTTCTTTGCCTTGTCGCATCGGTGATTACACCGACTTTTACACTTCTATTTATCACGCTACAGCTGTGGGTAGTTTATTTCGCCCTGACAACCCATTATTACCTAACTATAAATGGGTACCTATTGGTTATCATGGTCGCTCTTCATCTATTGACGTATCGGGTCAAACATTTCATCGCCCTAAAGGTCAAACCAAAGCGCCAGACGCAGAAGTGCCATCATTCGGTCCTTGTAAACGCCTTGATTACGAACTAGAGCTGGGTATTTACTTAGGTAAAGGCAATGCACTGGGCGATGCAATCGCTATCGAAAATGCTGAAAACCACGTATTTGGCTTTTGTGTATTTAACGATTGGTCAGCACGTGACTTGCAAGCGTGGGAATATCAACCGCTTGGTCCATTTTTAGCTAAAAACTTTGCCTCAACGGTATCGCCTTGGATTGTAACAACCGAAGCATTAGCGCCTTATAGAACAAGCTGGACACGTGATGAAAACGATCCACAGCCTATGGACTATTTAGAATCAAAAGCGAATCGCGACCAAGGTGCTTTTGATATTCAAATGGATGTTAAAATTCAAACGCAAAAAATGCGTAGCGAAGGCCATAACCCAACGCGCGTATCAACATCTAGCTTTAAGCACTCTTACTGGACTGTGGCACAAATGGTTACTCATCACACAGTAAATGGCTGTAACTTTATGCCAGGTGACATGCTAGGTTCGGGCACTCAGTCGGGTCCAACGCATGAAGAAGCAGGTTCATTACTTGAGCTTTCTCGTGGCGGTAAAGAAAAAATCACGCTAAGTAATGGCGAACAACGTAGCTTTTTAGAAGATGGCGATAACGTTATTATGCGTGGCTGGTGTGAAAAAGAAGGCTATGCACGTATAGGTTTTGGCTCTGTAGAGAGTACTGTACTGCCGGCAAAATAATACGCATATTAAAAAATTTATTAAAAGGGCTGCTTACTAAAAGCAGCCCTTTTTTATTAATTTTTGAACAGTTACAATTTTTTTCTAGCTTTTTTAACTAAAATTGCTATCTTAATTCGGTTAATAGCCAGTGTTTATATGCCATGTCAGTATTTATAAAGTCTTTTTATCATAAATTTTTCCCTGCTCGTCAACTACTTATTCGTCAAAATGGCGAAGTTAAACATGTTGTTTTAGCCTCTTGGTTTCAACTTCTTGTAGCATCGCTTATTTTAGCCACTTTTATTTGGCTGAGTATTTCAAGCTTTCGTGTTTATACACAAACAAATAAAATATCTGACATAGAACAAAATCAAATAACCGAGCAAACGCTGTGGCAACAAAAAGTCAGTGAGCAACAAGCCCTTCAAGCAACGCAGCTAGAGCAACTTGCAATACTTGAACAAAAGCAGGCGCTACTGCAAAGCATGATAGAATCCCTTCCTGCCTCAATTAGCAAAGATGTTATTAAGCTTGATACAGAACTTGATGTACCAATTAATGAAAATGGCAATGAATTTCATGAGCCATTAGTCGATGAAAATCAAAAAGGTAAACAATCACAGTTAATCGCTCCAATCACATTCGCAACAAGAGTGGCCAACTTAAATAATCAGTATGAGCAAAGCTTTACCTATTTAGATAACCAAATTAGTGAACGTCACCAAGCCATTTTAGCTATGGTCAAAGGCGCAGGAATTGAGTCTGCGCTTGAGCAACACCTAATATTAAGCGCCCAGACAACTGCGCAAGGTGGGCCACTTGATATATTTAACGAAACAAAAATTCCGAGCCACTTTTTAGCCATCGTTGATAAGTTATTAATATTAAATAATTTAGAAAACTTTTTAACTGAGCTACCAAATACCCTGCCTTTAGCTAAAGCTAAATACTATATTTCGAGTAATTTTGGCCTTAGAAAAGATCCCATGAATAGTAATCATGCCTTTCATAAAGGAATTGATTTAGCCGGTTGGCATAAAACCGAAATATTCGCTCCAGCAGACGCTGTAGTGCTTCGTGCCGGTCGTAATGGTGGTTATGGTAACTTTATTGAGCTTGAACATAAAAATGGCTTAGTGACTCGGTTTGGACACTTAAATAAAATTAAAGTAAAGAAAGGTCAATCAATCACTAAACATGATGTAATCGGCCTAATGGGCAGCACCGGCCGAAGCACAGGCACGCATTTACACTACGAAGTATTACTTAATGGTAAACAAGTCAATCCTCTAAAAATAACAAAGGCGCTTTCTCGTGTTTGGTAGAAAAAAACAAAAAACAGTTAGCTCTAATTTAAAAAGAGTGAATCACACACCGTCTATTATTTCTGAAGACGTACGCCTTACAGGCACTTTAGTTAGTCAAGGTGAAGTACAGCTTGATGGCCGTATTGATGGTGACATAAAAGTGGAGCATTTAGTTATTGGCTCAGCGGGAGTTGTTGAAGGTATTGTTGAAGCTAAAAGCGTTATTGTTAAAGGTAAAGTTATTGGGTCAATTAATGCCAGTGAAGTAAAAGTACAAAGTGGCGCTCATGTTCATGGCGATGTATTTCACGATACATTGAGTATTGATGCAGGGGCAGTAATTGAAGGCAGTTTAAAGCAACGCTTTGAAAAAGAAGAGCCGGAACTAATTTCGAAAGAACTAAAACCCGCAAAAGAAGTTAAAGCATTATTGAAAGAAGATGGCAGCGACTTATCATTTGTAAATAAACAAGCCGCTGATAAAAGCTAAGTCAAATTAGCTTTACGTAAATTAATTTTTCTCAGTAATGTACATAGTAATATCTGCAGTGAAAACAAGCTCATTGCGGGTATTATACAGTTTAACCGGTACTACTAAGTCTTCTTTATCAATCCACTTATGTGGTAAATCAATTTCAGCGACTGCTCGTACATCTGTATCTACTTTAGCCAAATACCTAACTGTCATCCCTTTTGGGATCCAACGATGCGTTTTAACTGGCACTGTTGCATCAACCATTACACCTGCACACAATTCAGCTAAGTTACACTGCGCAATAGCATGAATAGTTCCAATATGATTATGAACGCTTCGGCGGTTTTTAACCACCGCACTACAATGGCCCTCTCTCAAATCGAGTACGTAAGGTTTCATCGAACCAAAATATGGCGCTTTAAAGCAAACAGCTTTAGTAAAAAGCCAATTCCCAAAAGGTAGGCGCTTAAATTTATGCCATGTTTGTACAAGTGCAGATTTATTACTCATTATTATTTTCCATCAACAGTTACTTTTTTAAAATTAACACATCAGACCAGTTTTAAAAAGTGCATTTATGCTGGCTTTTTCACTTAATCCAATCAAAAAGTAAGAATGACGACCTATACAGGGGTCATAAGCCCTTTCTTTTTTATGAGTGCCCACCTAAAATACTCGACAAAAGGAGACTCAATGCAAACACAGCCCGCTAAACCTAATATGACTTTGTTACTTATCTTAGCGTTACTCGTTATATTTTGCCCTATGGCAATCGATATTTACCTACCTGCTTTCCCTACTATTGCAGAACAATTTGCAGTTACTGAACAACAAGTACAGCAAACCGTTGCTATTTTTATGCTAACAGTAGGTCTAGGCCAATTGATTGCGGGCCCTTTGGCCGATAAATTTGGTCGAAAACCAGTGGCAGTAGTGGGCATTAGTTTGTATGCAAGCTCAGCATTACTCGCATACTACTCGCCTTCTTTTGAGATATTGCTGATAGCACGTGCTTTTCAGGGTTTTGGGGCTGTCTCTTATACACATCTGACGCTGCCGACGACTCCTTACGTGTAGAT